>Ga0066834_10000078_pt1 | contig 40788 bp, 28 predicted proteins | sample ETNtaG_30_FD_66729 | JGI IMG/M metagenome (GOLD analysis project Ga0066834, IMG submission 66729) | Marine microbial and viral communities from oxygen minimum zone, Eastern Pacific Ocean - ETNP201306PF43B | ecosystem: Environmental > Aquatic > Marine > Oceanic | place: Pacific Ocean: Eastern... | reverse complement strand
CAGAGCATACAGACCGAAGCAGATATATTATGTCACTTGCTCACCATGAACTAAATTCAATCCAAAATGCCGTAGAAAGCTTTTTGCTAATCAGCGACCAACTTTTCTACTTGTCGGGTCAACACTCGGGTTTGTCTCCACTGCCTCGGAAGTTTGCCAATAGGCTGTGGCGGTACTACCTAGATCAGTTATCAAAACATCGACAAGATCCAGACTTTCTCAGCTTGCTCATCGCGACTGCTGAGAGACTAACTCGTCTTCATGACGCCGAGTTGTATCAAATTTACAAGGAGAAGTTAATTGCCAACAGGACATCAAAAGAATGATTAAACATTACAATCTGATAGTGCATCCCTTTCTTTGTAGTCGGTATTTAATAAATATGACTGTTTTCCGGCTTCTCATCTGTCCAGTATTACTATTCCACTTAATCTTTTTATCGTTTGCGGAATCAGGACGGGGAGCTTTCTCAACATCTGGTGGAGGGGCAAGAGACCGAATTTTCGGTGAGTCTTTTGTGGCCGTTGCGGATGATGCAAACGCAATGAGGTGGAATCCCGCTGGAATTACGTTGCTGCAGCAGGCTGAGATTACTTTTTCGCATGCCAGCCTTTTTTCCTTGGGGGATGGAGCTTTTGACTATTCCGATACCTCTAGTAGCGTGAACGAAGATGTGGTTAATGTTGCCGTCCCAAACTTTACCGTGCCCTTTGGCATTAGCTACCATAGCGTTGGTACGCATGGACTCATTTTTACTGACGAGAGTGGGACCATCCTTGACTTAAATGGGAAATATACAGAGCGAGTGCTGACGCTATCTACCGGTCAAACGCTGACGATTGGTGGAAGTAAGCTCACATTTGGAGTGAACCTTAATCGTTATACTGTAAATAGTCGTCAGAAACGGCGAGGTTTTGGCATTGATACAGGTTTATTATTTTTATCAAAAACTCGTTTCATACCTCAGGTCGGGGTGACACTTAATGGGCTTTCAAGTGTACCATCTCGCTTCATTATTGGTTTTGCGTATCATTTGTTACAAGAAGGTCAGCTTACTATCGCGAGTGGTTTAGCTAAAACATCCGCGACAGAAGGTTGGAAATACAGTATAGCAAGCGAATACGATATTTATCGTTTTTATCCAATTCACTTGTCCCTTCGATCGGGCTATCAATTCCGTGGATCTCACTTAGAAAACAAGCTTAATGTTGACGTTGGCGGCTGGAACTCTGGATTCTCACTATACATGAATCGGTTTAAACTGGACTATTCTTATGAACCGCATATCTCACTCGGCAGCACCCACCGCATGACAGTTTCAATACTACAAGTTTCGCCTACAGAAAATCACTGGCAGAACGGTATACAACATTATATGATGTTGGAAGATGATTCTGCATTGACGTCTTTTAAAAGGCTAATAGGCCTGAACCCTAGCAGTGCCAGGGCATATCACCAAATTGCAAGGATTTATGAACGAAAAGGTGAACTTGAGAACGCAATCCAATCTCTTGAATACGTGCAGCAAATTGATGCGAATTATTTTGAAAAAGAAAAACTCCAACAGTTAATTGGAGACTTGCAAGGCCAACGTCGATAGTGCTAATTGTATTCCCGAACATAGTTAGATGTCATGACATATCTACGAGTTAGTTGAGTCTTTGATACTGACTTGGGTCAAAGGCCATACCGCCATGTAACCAATGACCTTCTGTTCCTTGCTCCATCTGAATTAAACCAGGCCCATGGTCCAATCGAAAACCACGCCCGAGTATTTCGTTAAAAATGTCAATGATTCGCGGATGTGTTAACATTCGCCTGAATGGAATGCACCATGGGTTGTCAAAAGTTAATGGGTTTTTTCTAAACTCACCACGTCCCTTTTCGGCTTTTAATTTGTCAGAATCATGCGAAAGTCCAGGTTCACGATTAGCAATTAATTCAGTATGGTGGTCAGTTGCTTCATTTGCGGCATCGATTTCTTCCTGAGTTAGGACATCATCTATAACAACGTATCCCCATAGATCAAATAAAAATTTTTCGAGACCTGTCATATTTGTCGTTCCTTGGGTTCTAATGTATGATAACAGTATACACGTGTACTTGAAGATAATACCTATAAACGAACAATTTTTCGAGGTTTTCTGGTTTCCCGTGTATACTTTGGTCAGTACTAGATTCCCATTTTACCTTGTCTTGATATTGTTCTGGATCGTTGTTTTATACTTGGAGCCTAATTTGAAGGAAGTTAGATTGGTTTCAAAGTTAAATCATGGCAATATAGATCTTGATTTTTGACATCTAGAGGTTTCAGCTATCCATCCTTATTTTTATTGTGATTCTAAGGGGAATTTTTAATGGATTTAGATTTGTTGAACTGATAATCTTTAGATCAGACATACCTGACATACTTTAGGAAATTAAAGTATGTTATTGTATGAAATTTTGGGTGTTGCTTTATTGTTAAAGAAAATTGGGTTGTTTCAAAGGAGAGAGCTTCGTGAGTACACCCGATGTCAGCGTTCGTAAGAAGCATGATATCGTTATTTTGGATATCAAGAAGTCTATGGTTGGTAATGTTAGTTCACAATTGGGTTCAATTGTTGAGGAAGAGACTGCTCCCGGTGGACAAATTTGTCTAAAGTTCATTTTGAATCTGGAAGATGTTAGAGTTATGGACAGCACCGGTTTGGGGGTGCTGGCTCGCATATATGGACTCCTTCTGGAGAAGGGAGGAAAAATTGCGCTATTGAAAGCTAACAAAAACATAGAAAATTTATTGGTTATCACGAAATTAGATGGTCTTTTTAATCGGTATCAGGATGAGGAAGAAGCCATTTACGGCATGTTATAGCTATATTTACGGCATGTTATAGTTACAAATAAATAGTACATAATATTAAAATTTTGTGTTACAATAACATGTTGGATATTTGGGTAGTATCCGGAGCTTAAGGACTAATTGAGTGCAGGATTTGATATCAATTTAGATACATCTAGGTAAGGTGAAATGAAACGTCTATTGTTGTTATTAATTGAGGTTCAATTTTTTCTTTGTTTCTCTTCTCTATTTTTTGTATGGGCACAAAACTCGCTACCTGAAGAGGAAGATTTGCTGTTTGAGTTAGATCTTGAGTCCTTAATGGATATTGAGGTAGAGTCAGTAACGTTGACGAAACAAAGTTTACTTAGTGCTCCAGCTGTAGTTACTGTTTTTACTGCCGCCGATTTGGAAACTTATCAATACAATTCCGTCGCCGACAGTCTCAGGACAACCCCTGGTTTTGATGTCTTATATGATCTCGCTTTTTACAATGCTGGGGTGCGAGGTATAAATGGTGGCATGGGTGCTCAGAGCCAGGTCATTAAAACGATGATCGATCGTCAGGATGTCAGTTTTCGTTCCACAACCGGAGGTTTTCTAGGGCCTCCGCTAATGCCTATGTTAGCAATTAATCGTATTGAAATCATTCGAGGTCCTTTATCCGCACTCTATGGTGCTAATGCGTTTTTGGGTTTAATCAATGTGGTACCTAAATCAGCTGCTGATATGCAGGATGAAGACGGTAATCTGAATGGGATGTCAACTATGCGCGGCTCATATTTGAACTCTTTTGGCAATAATGGTGCTTCGACAGAGCTAGCTACATGGGGGATGCCTTTGGGCATAGATACTTTTGTTGCGTTGTCATATCAAAGCTCGGATAGGGGAGGACTTGAATTGCCTGATATCTCTCCGCTATATGAGGAAATACAGTCAGATCGATCGGATAGGAAGTTTCCGCTTTCCGTAGAGAGTGATACGCAATATTCGACATCCGGTTATGCCAAGTTTGAGGGAGGGAATGAAGAAGAAGCTGGAAAATTTCTTCTGGACACGAATTTGCAGTTGCTCGACCGAGACGGGAACTTCCAGCCGGATTCGGATCCCCTGTCCGGATCGCGTCTAAGTTATTATAATGGAATGGCAAGAATTCGTCACAAGAAGAAGTTCCAAAACGGATTTCGATTCAACACTTCCTTAGCTTATACGCGTGGAGCTCCTACCGATAACGAGCGCCTTATCTATAGAGACAAGGACCTCGACGAAGATGAAGATGATTTTCAATATTTTCAAAGGAAGTTAAAGTCCAGTGCTTTTGATTCCAGGTTTGAGATGAACTATGTTCCCGAAGAATCAGAATCTAATTTAACGGCTATTCTAGGGGCTGATTTATCGTTGGACAAGGAAGAATTACCATCTGTTCTTGGTTTTATGAGCGAGACTAGTGAAACATTTAGCGAAATTGTTAAAAAGAACGAAGCATCCTTGACAAACATCGGAGGGTTTGGGCAGTTAACATGGAATCCGGTTGAAAAATTGGGAACCATTGCCGGCTTGCGTTTTGAAAATCATAGCGAATATGGTAATCAGTTGAGCTATCGTGCGGGTGCTGTGTATTCCTTCACGGATCATACTGTGTTCAAAGCGCTTCTGGGAAAAGCTTTTAAAGCTCCAGCACCCTCTTTTGCAAGTGGTCAACCAATGAATCTCCCATTTTTGGTCTTCTTTGAGGGGAAGGGAATTCAGGGAGTTGAGCCTCAATATGCGACCACCGGCGAGGTATTCTTTGGTACACGGCTGACGGATGTAAACATCGGAGTGAACGTGTATTATAGCCATATTACTGACTTTGCTGAATTCGAGTTTAGCGAGATGATTGTCCTTCCATATCCCAAGAATTCGGCTGACATAAATGCCCTAGGCGGTGAGTTAGATCTGAAATTCATTCCAGCTAAAATACCGAATCTTCGTGCGTTTGCGAATCTTTCGTATGTTCACACAGACCAATCTTCAGAAGAAGAAGCTTCGTTTAAGAGGCCTCTTTTTGCTCACGCTTCGGGTAGTTTTGGTGCTTCATATGATTGGGTAAAGAATCATCTCCGCTTCTTTACCATAGGGCATTTTATCGGCAAGCGATTGGCCGACAGGTACAATGTCTATAAAAATGACAAAGTAGATTATGACTTACCCGGCTATAGTCTTTTGGACATAGGAATTTCATCCTTAGGCATCAAGGTGTTTGGTGAGCAGGAAACCAGATTTACCCTAAAGTGCAGCAATTTGCTGGATCAACGATATGTAGAACCTGGGTTCCTTGGTATTGATGTGCCTGGCTTAGGACGCCAAATTGCTGTTCGAATGGAACAAAATTTCTGAAATTATGGATTAACATAATCAAAGAGAAATTTCAAACCTGTTGAGCATAAATTTGGGTTTGGATTGGATTTTTCTTTTACCCGAGTTTAATTAGAGATAACATCCTTGTAAAGAAGATATCATAGGGGGTATCGTAATGGGAAGGCGATACAAGCTGCTAATCCTAATTGCCTTAGCATGCATATTGGTATATATGGGTACAATGGCCTTTAATACCCAAGTTTCTTATGCAGCCACTCCAGAGCAACTTAAGGCCGCGTTTTTGGTTAATTTCATAAAGTTAACCAAATGGCCGAGTGACGTTGCTGCATTTGAAGTTGGTGTTTATAAAGATCCGGTTTTTGCAACCTTGCTGACGAAAATTTTAGCTGGTAAAAAAGTCCAAGGTAAAGATATCACAGTGAAGCCACAGGATGATGCCGCGTTATTTGCTAATTGTCATGTGATCTTTGTACCTAAGAAAGTCGAAGGGAAATTAGGAGACGTATTTGCTAAGATTAAAGACCTTACTGGTCCTCCAAAGTTAACCATTGGTGAGGACGATCCTTTTATTGATGCAGGTGGAATGATTGCTTTCGTGGTGGCTGGGGCGAAGATTAAATTCAAAGTGAATTTAGGTTCGGCCAAGGCTAAGAATCTTACAATCAGTGCCAAACTTCTAAAGTTAGCCATAGATGTAAAAAAGTGATGCTGCTGTACACTTAGAGTTCCCGATTTAATCATACCGGGGCTATCGATTTTGTTCTTTTTGAAGATATCATAGTAATTCGCTAGCAAGCTGACCTGATTCTTCTGGAGGTTAGTGTAAGATATCGCTTTCTTTCCTTTTTTCCAACCTGGTACCATCGTCATCTATAATGTGAAAACGTATCTAAAAAATCATTTGGTATGTAAAACGGTTTACCCAATAGAGGGATATATTGCAAGCTAAGAAAGTTTTGATTGCTTCAAACAGCAAATTGTTCAGCCGGACACTTACGCGTGTCGTAGATAGCAATAAATATGAAGTGACCACGGTTGTAGATGGAAATGAAGTGCTCGCTAGTATTGAAAATATAGACTTGTGTCTCTTGCAAGATTCGTTAGCTAATGTTACCGGTTTAGAAATCTGTCAGCAACTAAGGCATTCAGAACAAAAAAACAAGCCGATCATTATTTTTTCTCATCAGTCAAAGCTCGAAGATGAAGCTCTGGAAAAAGGGGCTTCAGCTTTCCTGAAAATTCCATGTCATTCAGAGGATGTGCTCAAATTGATTGAGAAATGGCTTGATTTTTCGACGATGGGTGTTTCTCAAAAGACGAAATTGACAACCGCTACAGAAGTAGAAATAGCCCCTTCTACGGATGATGAGATACAGGAAATTGACACAGTTACTGGAGAAGAAGAAAAACAGGAAACAATTCTTCCTCAGGGGACTCAATCAACAGATTCTCAGCCTTCCTGTATTTTGTTAGTGGATGATAGTAGGCTTATCCATGCCTCGGTGGGAAAAATTATTGATGAAAATGGATTTAAATTGATTCGCGCCATGGATGGAGTGGAAGGATTACAAAAGGCCGTTGAATATATACCGGATCTGATTATTTCTGACTTGGATATGCCGAATATGAATGGGTATGAAATGTGTCAGGAAATTAAACAAAGAGAAGTAACCCAGGATATCCCTGTTGTAATTCTGTCTGCAAGAGGGGCAGGATTGGACATTGATAAAGGGTTTGATGTGGGTGCAAATGATTTTCTTACCAAGCCAGTGGATGAAGCCGAGTTAATTAGTCGCATTAACCTGACCCTTGGTTCGCAAGGGGAAAATTCTCTTCGTGAGAAAATTCTTGTTGTCGATGACAGTGCGTTAGTTCGCAACATGATGAAGCAAGGACTTTCACAACAGGGTTTTGAAATTCTTACAGCTAATGATGGGCAGGAAGGCTATGATGCAGCAGTTGAACATGAACCCGACTTGATTGTCACTGATTTTAATATGCCAAAAATGGATGGTAGGGAACTCACACGTGCTCTGAAAAGTAGAGAAGCGCTGTCAGACATACCAGTATTGATGCTGACTGCAGCAGATTCAGACACAGATCAAAGGAAGGGCAAGCATGCGGGTGTCGCAGCATTTTTATCCAAGCCGTTTCCTCCGGACAAATTAGTAGTAATTGCGGAGAAACTTATAGCTGAAAGAAGGTTGATCAGAGAGCGTCAAGCAATGCGGCATTATCTCTCAGAATCAGCTGTGAAAGCTGCTGCTGCTGCCGCAGACCAGAAAAGCACGGTCGATCAAATGCGTGTCGAAGAGGCTTTTTTAACGATTTTTTTTACAGATATTGTTGGGTTCACGCCAATGACCGAGCGAATGGATCCCGGCGATTTAGTTAATTTGCTCAACGAATACTTTGATGAAATGGTTGTCATTCTAAAAGAAAATGGAGCTACTATTGATAAGTTTGTTGGGGACGCAATTATGGCTCTGTACCTTGAATCAAAAAATAGATCTCGTGAAGAATGTGCCTATAATGCTGTTAAGGCTGGACTGGAAATGATTGAAGCTCTGAGAAAATTCAATGAGAACCGGCAGGATCAGGTAAACATCAGGGTTGGAATCAACTCAGGTACTGTCATTATGGGAGATATCGGCAGCAAATTGTACCGAAGAGATTACACTGTAATTGGTGATAATGTGAACATTGCCGCTCGTTTAGAGAGTTCTGCCGAAAAGGGATCGGTTTTGGTTAGTGACACAACTTATAAATTAATAAAAGACTTTGTTGAGATTGAAAATACGTCTTCAATTGTAGTGAAGGGGAAAGCAGAAGAACTTCTGGTTCATAAAGTATCACAACTGCTTCCGATTTAAAGGTTAAAGACCAAATTAGAGGAGAAAGTATTAGGTTCGCTGATGGTAGGGAAAGAAAAGGTAGTAGAAAACACTGTGGTTAGGTTGTCAGCCGCAGACATGAAATTATTTCAAGATCTGATCCGTGACCATAGTGGTATACATCTGGATGAAATCAAGTGTAATAGTCTGATTCCGGTTATATCCCGGTACCTATTGAAGAAGAATTTCAACAGTTTTGGAAAGTATTATCGATTTTTGCAGCAGGATCGCCACTACGAGGTAGAAGTACGTGACTTGATATCATATGTTACCATCAATGAAACAAGCTTTTTTAGAAACCCTGCTCAGTTCACTGTCCTTGGGGACCATATATTACCAGGTATCATCAGCGAAAGATTCAATAAAACACAAAATTTGAAGATTTGGAGTGCAGGTTGCGCAACGGGAGAAGAACCATATTCAATAGCAATGACAATCATGGAAAAACTACCTTTTCCTGAAAAATGGGATATCGAAATTCTTGCTACTGATATCGATTACAATGTTATCAAAAAAGCGGAGAAATGTATTTACAATCAGCGAGCCTTTCGAAATGTCAGTAAAAGTCGGCAAGAGAAGTATTTCAACCAAGTTAATAAGCAATACGAATTAAAGCAAAACGTTAGAAAAATGGTTGATTTTCGTGAGTTTAATTTAAAACAAGCCGTCTATCCAGTTCCTGAACAAGGAAACTGGGATATTATCTTCTGTCGGAATGTGATTATCTATTTTGACAGTGAGTTTACAAGGCAAATTATTGGGAATTTCGGCCGGTGTTTAGATGAAAAAGGACATTTGTTTCTGGGGCATTCTGAAACCCTACTCGGTATTTCAGATGGGTTTTCGATAGTCGATTTTGGAAACACACATGCTTATAAGATAAAAGATAATACTATTAGCAAAACTCCATCGGTAAAGTTGAAACAACAATCCAAAGCAGTTCGTTCAGAGTATGCAAACAAGAATTTTTCAAGCAGGAAAACATCTAAGCGGGATAATATGGCACTTACGAACGATTACTTAGCCAAGGATAGTTTTGTTTCTCCAACAAAGTTAAAGAATACTGGTGATCTTAATACCAATGCTGGAGCAGCGAATGGGAAAACTCTGGTCGATTATTATCTAGCCAAAGGAAAATCTTCGGCGGATACAGGTGATTACGTCTCCGCTTCAGAATCTTATCAAAAAGTTCTTGAGATAGATCCTTTGTGTGTGGACGCGCACTTTTTCATGGCGCTTGTTTCTGAGAATCTAAGTGAAATTGACCGTGCGGTAGAAGAATATCAAAAAACCATTTATGTTGATGATTCGTGTGTTCTGGCACATTTCAATCTGGCACGGCTTTATCGATTAGCTGGAAACCAACAAAGTGCTGTTCGCGAATATAGAAATACTGTTCGCAAACTTCAGCAGTTTTCTGAAGATGAAGAAATCAAGTTTTCTGGCGGCTTTTCAGCGAGACTCATAGATGAAATCTGCCATCAGAAATTGAAACAGCTAGAGGAAGATACTTCCCAATCGGAGATTCAAACATGAAAGCAGAAGGAGCTGGGGGAACTGTAGCAAGACGAAAAACAGACCTGATACTCCAGCAAGCTGCACAAGAAAAAATTGATTCTCATCAAGAAGTTACAACGGAAGATGTTCGGAAGCTCGTCATGTTCTTTCTTGGTGAAGAGCAGTATGCAATTGACGCTGTCTATATCAAAAGTGTCAACGAAGAGAAGCAATGGATGAGGATATATCCGATCCCTTGTGTTCCACGCTATTTACTGGGGGTGATAAACCTGCGTAGCTCGATTATCCCGGTACTGGATTTGTGCGATTACTTTGGTTTGCCAACCTCCGAAATAGATGACGAAACCAGAATAATGGTTGTAGATCCCTCTAAGTCGGAAAACTTTGCTCATGAGGAAACGCAGTTGGAAGTTGGTTTTCTTGTTGATAAGGTTGAGAATATTATAGATGTTTCTCAAGATGAGATCCAACCGGCATTAACCACTATTGAAAAGGTTACAGCAGAGTATATTGAAGGTGAAACGCACTATTTAGATAAAACTACAGGGGAAAAAACATTAATTGGGATTATCGATGTGGAAAATGTGCTGGTAGCAGAAATGAATAGCAGATTGGGTGGAAAAGGGGAAGCCAGTTAATAAAATAAGGATAACGGGAAATTAAAGAGGGAGTCTATTTGCTTTTTGCTTTTGTCTTCTTTAGCTTGAAATTTTGGTGAGGAATAAAGGCATTCACGTTTTTTCGGTATGGAAAGTTTACGTCAGTCACATCTGGATTCTGATTCTACAGTTGGGTATTTTAATCGGATCTCAATGCTTATCTTTCGTTCTGGAGGAATTGTCTTCGGTGCTGATGCTGGAGAGGTTATTGAAATTCTTGATGATGAGAATTCGGAAATTGAGGAGTTACCGGATACTCCCGGGTTCATGTGGGACGACCTTGTGGGATTTACTACCTTTCGAGAGTTAGAATTGGCAGTTATCAGTTTAAATCAGCAGTTTGATTTAACCCCCGCCTTAGATAATGTGATGGGTGTTGAAAGTGCTCAGGTTATTGTGGTACAAAATGAATATGGCTATCTCGGCATTCAAGTAGATCAAATAGATACCATCATAGATCTTGAAATTGAGCATATTGATCCGGTTCCCGATTTTGTTGAAGCCCTTCTGGGGGTTGAATCGCTATGGGGAATGGGGAAAGCTTCGCAGGCAACTGACATGCTATCGGTTACTGATGAAGGTATAGGGGATGTAATAATGCTGGTTGGGTTAAATGATATTCTGCCTGATGATCAGAAACGGTTGATACAAACGATAACTTACTCGAAATTTAAGAGCATGAGTGAAACTTCTACCCCTAACCTGACGTCTGAGTCTTAAGGATTGTTAGTCATGTATCCATTAGTGAAGATAATACGCAAGAAACAGAACATAAGGAGTAAAATCTATGTTTAGTAAATTAAAAGATCTTCCAATTAAGTATAAGTTGACGGGGATTACGATTTCTATATCTATTGTCACGGTAGTTTTGGTCTGTATAGCCTTCATTCTGTATGATAGAGGTACTTTCAGGGAGAGTTATAAAAAGAATCTATCGACTCTCGCTAACATTATTGGAACAAATAATGTGACGGCTTTGGAATTTGACGACCCAGATACTGCTAAGGAAGTATTAAATACGTTAAAAGCCAATACAAATGTTGTGGCGGCTGCTCTTTACGATGCTGCGGCAATGGGTGAAAACGCTTATGCAATACCAACATTGTTTACAGAGTATACTAGTGAGGCTGCTTTAGATCAGAATGAAGGGGCTCCACGTCGAGCTGGTTCAGCACGTCAAGAGTATACTTCGGATAATAAGCATCTGATTATTGTGCAGGAGATCACGGGAGACGATAACGCTGTTTTAGGAAGCATCCTGATTAAAGCACACACAAAAGAAATTGGAAAGCGTATCACAAACATCTTTGGGCTTAGTGCTGTTATCTTGCTGGTTTCAGCGGTTGTTGCACTTCTTATCGCTGCTTACTTCCAGGGGGTAATTTCTAGACCGATCTTGCATCTGGTTGACGTCACTCACGGAATTACAGAGGATGAAGATTTTTCACGTCGTGCGGTAAAAGATTCGGATGATGAACTGGGGAAACTGGTTGACGGTTTTAATATCATGGTTGCTCATACTGACAACATAATTCAAAAGATACAGGATGCTGTCGCAGATTTAGACAATACATCAACCGACGTCGTACAAGCGAGTCAGAATCAGGCAAGTGGCGCTGCTGAACAGTCCGCCGGTATTACCCAGGCGGTAGCTGCAGTTGAAGAATCGGCCAAAACTTCAGCTCAGATCTCAGAGAATGCCATGGAGGTTTCTGAACTGGCCCAGTCGAGCCTTGACACAGTTCAGACAGGACAAGTGACTGTCCAACAGGTAGTTCAAGCAATGGAGATGATCTCAACCAGCACGACTGAAAGTGGAGAACGGATTTCAATGTTGGAGGACAAAGCGGAAGAAATTACGAATGTACTGGGACAAATCGATGATATTGCGCGTCGGACAGATCTGATCGCTTTGAATGCACAGATTGAAGCTGTTAATGCTGGGGACCAAGGTAGAGGGTTTATGGTGGTGGCAGAAGAGGTCAAAAGACTTGCAGGGCAGACTATGGATGCTTCCACGCAGATCAAGACACTCACCACGGAAATAACCAACGAAATCGGCGACTCTGTAACCGCCTCTCAGCAAAGTACCGATCAAGTTACAGAAGGTGTGGGATTGGCAGAGGAAACTGGAGAGCATTTGGAAAAAATTCTGGAGATGGTGCAAAAGACTGCAGAAGCAGCCACTCTTATCGATCGCAGCACGCAACAGCAGCAGTCCGCGTCCGAGCAAGTAGTTAGCGCAATGAGAGACGTTGATGGAGTTTCCAAGACGAGTGAGGCAGACGCTCAGAAAACGCTCACCACTTCTGAAGAATTAGTGCAAATTGGGCAAACACTGCAGGGTATGCTGAAAGTACAGGGCAATGGTGGTAGCCCAAACCAACCTTCCTAGCCAAAATGTCTGTTTCAATATGAAGATTGGGAAAGTTCACCAACCCCAATCTTTGGTGTTTCTGTTAACATTTTTGTAGACAGGGTTCACATTGTAGATTTATCGAACAAATAGGGTTACGTATAAATCGGGAAAACAATGCAAGAAGGAATGGATGAACAATTCCTAGGCATCTTTAGGGATGAAGCTGAGGAGCATATTGAGCAACTTAACCTAGGATTGCTTGCACTTGAAAATAATCCAGGCGATCCAGAAATCATTCGTGATATTGCCCGTTCTGCTCACACGCTGAAAGGTTCGTCGAAGTTAATGGGTTTTGACGACATTAATGTTGTCGCCCACCAGATGGAAGACCTGTTGATTGCCGCTCGTGATGAAGGAAGGCACTTAGGACGAGCTGATCTTAATCTTCTTTTTGAAGGTCTTGATGTCATCAGTACACTGGTTGAAGCTGCGGTAGCTGGTGAAACAACGGACATTGAAATTGATGCGTTATGCCGTAGACTTGAGCAAGCATTGCATACCGAAGCCAGCGAAGATGTTCTTGCCGAAGCTGCCATACCCAGTAGTGCAGAAGCCTCAGTAAAGTCTGACACCTTACCCGGCGAAGAAACTGACACTGCCAGCGAACCGATGGAAGATATCTCCGGACTTCTGTCGCCAGCAAAGGAAGCCCTTGAAGAGTTAAATGAGCAGCTTTTAAAACTGGAGATGGAAGAAGAAAAAGGGCCTGTTTTAAATCAAGCCATTTCTATCGTTCAGTCATTCAGGGAGCATGCACAAGGTATAGAATCACAACTCACGTCATTGCATATTTCTGGCACCTTGCTTCGAGTGGAAACAATTTTTCAAATTGCCAACCAGGAAAAGATCGAGATCACTGAGCAAGTTTTGGATCTGGTTTTTCAGGGACTTGGTTTGATTGAAATGGCAATTAATGTGACCGAAGACGGTGAAGAAAGTGATTGGAATCCGGACGATTTCTATCAGCTCGTTGACGAAACAGTTCCGGAATTGGCTGGATATTTGGCTGAATCTGATAGTTCAGTTTCTGTTGAGGAAGGGGGGCAAACACCACTAGAATCGTCGGTTGAAACTGAGCGCCACGCCGATGATGCATCTGTTGAACAGGATGATGAGGTGGATGCGCCTGTACCACAGCAACGAGAATTGTCCCTTGAAGATGTTCCCGATGCTGAGTTGAGCCTACCCGAAGAGACTATATCAGATTTACCGACTGAACGACGAACAGCTGATCTCCAAACACGAAAAGAACAGGAACTGAAACAGGTTGGAACTCAATCTGAACTGGCCAAGCCTGGGCAAAGTGGGCAAAGTCAGTTAGAAGAAACCATTCGTGTCGGAATTTCCAAGTTGGACCAACTTACCAGCATCTGTAACGAAATGATCGTGAGCCGAATTACTGCCCAAAACCATGGTGCGACATTAGAGATACTGAGTAAAGAGGCAAACTTAGCCACATACAGAAATGATATGCGCACAATCTTAAGCAACCTAAACACGCAATTTGATTCCTTTGCGTACTCGTTGCAAAACGGATCTGACGGTTTAGCAATACAGAAAAACTCAGGAATACTAAAAAAGAACTTAGAAACACTGAACGAGTTAGTAGAAACGTTTAGTGAGGAGAATAGCCAATTAGAAAGGACTCTATCTGAATTCACTCTTGAATATACTGAATCGGTAGCAAGCCATAGTTTAATAGTTGATCTGCTGCAGGATACGGTTCAAGCTACGCGGGTATTGCCTGTGGCAAGCCTCTTTAACAGTTTTAAAAGACCTATAAGGGATTTAGCTCAAGAATTTGATAAAGAGATTCAGCTTGAAATTGATGACCAAGATACCAATCTTGATAAAACGATTGTCGACGACCTCCGGGCACCGTTTATGCACTTGATCCGCAACTCGGTAGATCACGGGGTGGAATTGCCTGATGACCGTGAAAAATTAGGTAAACCTCGACAAGGAACAATAACCCTGTCAGCCGAGCAGACTGGAGATTTGGTATATATCTCCATTAAGGACGATGGCGCTGGGATTGATCCGGAAAAACTTAGAAACGTGGCACTTCAAAAGGGCGTTATTGATCAAACTGAATCGGAAGCCATGAGTGACCAAGACATTCCATACCTCGTTCTTGAAGCAGGTTTCAGTACCAAGGAGGTGGTAACGGATACCTCCGGACGCGGGGTTGGAATGGATGTTGTCCAAAAAGAGATCTCCAATTTGAGGGGCGAGATTAAAATCAAGACACAGGTAAACATTGGAACAGAGTTTAGGCTGAAATTACCATTGACACTCGCCAATCAGCAGCTGTGTATGGTGCGAGTGGAAGAGAGCCACTTCGCATTTCCAACCACCTCAATTGACACTACTGAATTGATTAAACCTGAAGATATAATGTCTGTTGCCAACAAACCAGCCATTGTTATTCAGGATAAAACTAATAATGAAAAACAAAACATCATTCCCATGGTTTACCTGCATGATGTATTAGAAATGAATGGATCAACCTCCCAACGCTCTCAGGAAGAAACCCCAGTCGTGGTGCTAACGCATAACAATCGGCTAATTGCTTTCGCCGTTGACCAATTCGTAGGTGTTTCAGTTATGGTTATGAATAGTCTTAATCGGCATCTTGGAACAGTTCGAAACGTTGCCGGACACAGCATTATGGGTAATGGGGAAGTTGCTTTCGTTCTCAGTGTTCCGGATTTAATGGATAATGCGAAAATTGGAGCTGTAAGAAGAGACATCCTATCCCCAAAAGACACGTTACCTGTTTTCGAGCAACCGGCGGTGAAAAGTGTTTTAGTGGTTGAGGATTCGGTGATGGTAAGAGAACTGGAACGAAACATTCTGGAGTCTGCCGGCTATGAGGTTGACGTTGCTGTCGATGGTCTTGAAGGTGTAGAAAAGCTGGAACAAAAACCATATGACCTAGTTGTTTCTGATATACAGATGCCACGTATGGATGGCTACGAATTCATTAGTAAGTTTAAGAGCGATGAACGATATAAGCATATTCCAGCGATAATTATCAGTACTTTGGCCAAGGAAGAGGAAAAACGGAAAGGTTTCGAAGCAGGAGCTGATAGGTACATTGTAAAAAGCGCATTTGATAAAGATACATTGTTAACTGCCGTTGAGAGTTTAATTGGCAGTAATTAATTTATTATAGGTAGCCTGAACCACTCGTTACTCTAAGCCTCTATAGATTATTAGCAGATTCGATCTGAAGCCTTGAGTAATGCTGTATATAGTGGTTTGGGCTTTTTTTTCTATATAGAAGAAAATTAAGGTATAATGAAAATGTGTGTAAGGTATTTTCAAACAGGAAAAATCGATGCACTGTAGGAAGTACGGCGGTTTAAATCCCAAATTTTCGATACTGGTTTTGACCAAGTCAGGAAAAAAGGAAAACGGATCTTGAAATTCTCCTTAAGAACAAGGTTGCCATGAGCGTCCAAGTATTAGTTGTTGATGATAGCGCGGTGGCTCGGGGCATTATCTCGAATTTCCTGAATAATGATCCTGATATTGACGTTATAGGTACGGCCAAAGATGGAAAAGAGGCAATAGATTCTGCTGCGCAACTCAAGCCTGACTTGATAACAATGGATATTAATATGCCTGTGATGGATGGCTTAGCTGCCACAGAGCATATTATGGCGCATCAGCCAACACCAATTCTGGTCGTGAGTAGTTTGGTGAAATCAGAGGTAGATCTCGCTTTTAGAGCTATGTCCCTTGGCGCCTTAGACGCGATGGAAAAACCCAGTTTTGATCAGTTTTCTGCAAAAGATGCCGGTGAATTGGTCAGAAAAGTAAAGCTGCTTTCCCAGGTTCCGGTGGTGACCCACCTAGAAGGGAAACGTCGAAATCGTTCAACCGGATCATCCGTTGCACAAGACCATGCCTCTTCGGTAGTAACAGGAAAATTTCAAATAGTTGCCATTGGTTCTTCTACGGGAGGACCTAAAGCTTTGAACAAAGTGTTGAATATACTCCCTGCTGATTTTCCTTGCGGGATTGTCGTTGTCCAACATATTTCAGAAGGATTCACATCAGGATTGGTTGAGTGGTTGGATAGAAGCAGTCATATTAAAGTAAAAGAGGCAAAAGAAAATGACCAGATTCAGCCTGGTGTCGTTCTTATTGCTCCCCACGATTTTCACATGATGGTTGTTTCTGGAAGAAGAATCCGATTGAATAAAGCCTTACCAATTAAGGGACACCGACCGTCCGCTACCATTCTTTTTTCCTCTGTAGCAAGGGTTTATAATGCAAATAGTATCGGTGTGATTCTGACAGGAATGGGGGAGGATGGTGCAACAGGACTAGTCGAGATGAGGAAAAATGGGAGTAAAACAATAGTACAAGACGAAGCAAGTTCTGTCATCTTTGGCATGCCGAAGGTGGCTATCGAGATGGGGGCAGCTGAAGAGATCTTGCCTATTGATGAAATTGGAAATTTCCTGATTTACACAGCCATGGGCAGTTAATAGATCTTCAAAAGCACCCTAGTATGAAACCTTAGCAAATTCACCCTTCAAGCTGGCAACTGAGAGGGAGGATTGGAATAGTGGTGATCCTCATTATTTCTTCGTTGGGAAATGGGAGGATTTTACTCCCAAGTACTTTAGGATAATTCGGTGGGATTTTTTTTAGAAGATTGGGGAAAACGTTATACCTAAGGGTAAGCCCTGCAAGCTGATTGAATCATCAGGTCGGATTATACAATTCAGGTTTAAACTTGGGCGTCTATAACTTGCCCTTCGCCACTAACGCCATTCTGAGTTACGGAAACACCTTCGTCGACCTTTGAAACTTTCTGAGTCTCTTTGCTCTGACTTTGATCTTCAGTTTGTGCAGCTGATTCTGCACCTTCATTCGCTGTTGCTTCCTGAGTTTGCTGGGTTTGTTCTGTCTTCTGGTTTCGTTCGCCTTTATTTGGTACTGTAGCTTCTTGACCTGAAACCCCCTCAGACATTTGGGTCATGTCCGCGCCTGCCATATTACAGCTCCTCCTTTAATGAAACTTAAAAGACAATGAAATTGTATGCGCAATTTAACAAAAATGCAAGTGCATAATATCATTTGTGGGTGATAATAGTAATTAATTGGATGTTAATGTCGTGTCGCTTTTTTAGATATTGTTTAGAATATTTAAGCCCTCATTTCGACTTAAGGACGTTGCATGAAAGGTCTTCCAATCTGGTTACTCTTAGTTACTGGGTTAGCAACATTTATAGTAAAGATACAGATTGTTCGTCCAATTGAGTATGTCGGTCATGCCGACGCTTCAGGTTACGCAGAAATGGCGGATAGCCTGATTAAAGGCCGTGGTCTGGAAGTTGACTATGTAAGTTGGTACTTTCTCAAATATCCTCCCCGAATTGTCCGGCCCGAAGACCATTGGCCGCCACTTTATTCTTTCTTGATTGCACCTTTTTTCAAGATTTTAGGTAAGAATGCCTTTGCTTCTAAGATACCCTCTATTTTTATCTCCTGCTTGCTTTTTCCTTTTGTGGTTTATGTTTTAGCTAAAATGTTAAGTGGTAGCTGGGTAGTTGGGTTGGCAGCAGGATTGCATATCCTATTGTACCCTGAGTTCTTTCGCCATTCGCTTTATTGCTTATCCGATATTACCTTTGCGTTTATGGTTTGTACGACAGTGCTTTTGATATTGAAAGGGACAGAAAATCCGCGTTTTTACTATCCTATGGGGATAGCAATGGGACTTGCCTATTATGCCAAGGGAACCGGACTTATTCTAATTCCTGCCTATGTTGCCTCCTACCTAATTTTACGTTTGACTAAACAGATCAAACAGCGAGATCTACAGTTTATGAAGGGGCTAATCTTGGCATTTTTGGTAATGTCACCCTGGTTTCTGAGGAATCTGATTCATTTCGGCAGTCCTATCTTTAGCACGCAGCAATTTGCCGTTGGCTATATCGGATACCTTCCATGGGAAGAAGGAACTTATAAACCCTACCTCGGTGAAAACCTACCGTCGTTTTTTACCAAAGTTAGAAATTGGGGAATCTCCGGTATCATTATTCAAAGCCAAGAATTTTTGAAACAGTACCTTTGGTGGAACTTTATTGATATAAACGGATCTGTTGGAGAGTTTGACTACAAACAAATTCATACCTACCCTATTGGTGTTGCCTCCGCAGTAGGTCTGATTCTGTTTGTTATCTCCTGCATTTATCAACTCAATGTGAAGTTAATCCTAGTTTTATATCCTAGGGTTACGAAACGGATTGAACTAGCTAAGTCTTCTTGGGTTTTGGAAGGAATTGAGATACTCAAATGGATCAATCAGGACATCAACAAAATATTGCGAGCTTGGCATGTCCCAAAGTTCTTGATTGTGTTGTGTCTTCTCTCTGTCCTGTATGGTTTTCACGCAATCTGTTGGCAACCGATATCCCGACTCGCTTTTCCGGCAACACCACTGGTCATCGCAACCGGGTGGACAAGCCTTTACATTTTCTGTGGTATCGTCTACCGTGGGTTGAATTGCCAAAGGGTTGCGGTTTTATTGACAATACTTATGCTCTTGGTGGTTATTTCCAGCCATAATTTCTCAATTATCGATCGTGCTAGCAAAAAAGCAAGTTGGCCTTATGGAGATGCAGGTAAAGCTTGGATTGATGCTGGGAAGTGGCTGAAATCAAACGCACCAAACTCCATTACGATGACTCGCAATCCTTGGGAACTTCACTTCTATTCAGAGGAAAAGGCGATTCAAATCCCATTAGCCGATTTGAAGAAAATTATTGAAATCGCTAAATTTTACGGTGCAACCCATCTGATTCCAGAAAAGAGGAGGCCTGGACTTGAAAAATGGCTCTCTGGGGAAGTTTCTGGATTGGAGTTGGTTTACAACAAGGGATTAAAAATTTACAAGATTCATTTCAGAGAAATTCCAAGTGAATATTTGGTGACGACCATCGATAAAAAGTGAAAATCTATCCCAAATAGGCTGTCAATTTGTCAAAACAGATTCATAGAATCCCAACCTCTCAGCACAAAGTAAGATTTCATGTTCTGGCTATAGGTTTAGTACTGGTAGGAATCAACAGCTATTGGATACTTATGGGTAGTGAAGTTTGGCATTCGACACAATTGACAATTGCTTCATTATTTTTTAATGCCGTTTTTACATTGCTAGTTTTGTCGATGATTAACTTCGTCTTACTGCGAATTAGCCCGCGTTTAGTAATGTCTCAGGCAGACCTGCTCACAGTTTATGCCATGGTTGTGATGGTGTCGACAATCAGTGGTCACACCATGATGGGATACCTTTTACCTGCGATTGAGCACGTTTTTTGGTTTGCATCTGCTGAAAATGAATGGGAACAATTGTTCGGTTCATACGCACAATCTTGGTTTGCTATCAAAGACCGCGAAGTTCTACGTGGTTTTTTTCAAGGAGAATCCAGCTTATATTCTCCTGTAAATCTTCGTGCTTGGCTACCCCCAGTTATCGCTTGGTCAGGATTTATTATCGCACTCTGGATGGTTTTACTTTCACTCAGTGTTTTGCTTCGAAAACAGTGGACAGAAAACGAAAAATTGAGTTATCCAATTGTCCAACTGCCTATTGCTATGACCCATCAGTCTCGGCTGTTTTTCACCAATCGCTGGATGTGGCTGGGTTTTGCCATTTCAGGTGGTATCACCTTAATAAACGGATTGCATTATATCAACCCATCAATTCCATACTTGAACGTTAAAAATCAGACGTTAGCTCGATTTAATACCAAACCTTGGAACGCTATGGGGCCACTGCGGATATCCTTTTATCCTTTTATTATCGGATTGATGTTTTTTACTCCATTGGATCTATCGTTTTCGTGCTGGTTCTTTTATGTAATGGGGCGACTCCAACGGATCCTTGGTAGTGCAGTAGGCATGCAAAATATCTACCCTTTTGAGCAATCAATTGGAGCTTGGGTTGCCTTTGGGCTAACTTCAGTTTGGATCGGGAGAAGATACTATTTTCGGATTATCCATCATATATTCGGTCGTCAGCAGTTGATCGACGATTCCAGAGAACCGATAAAGTATCAGTTGGCTTTTTTAATTGCAATCTTGGGCATGATATTTTTGACGTTATTCTGTTTTTACGCTGGCATGTCTCCATGGGTAATTGTGCTTTTTTTCCTGATTTATTTTCCCATGGTTATTGCAATTACGCGGTCTCGTGCTGAAATTGGGCCGCCTGTGCATACACTGATTTATGTCGATCCAGGGCGAACGTTGGTAACTACATTTGGCACACGCCTCTTGGGGCCAGCTAACTTGACAATCTTAACTTACCTTTATCCGCTAAATCGATGCTTTCGAGCTAATCCGATGCCTAGTGAATTGGAGGCATTTCGGATTGCGGAACGAACCGGAATTGGTTATCGCCAAATGCTGATCGGCATAATAGTAGCAATTGTGTTCGGTATCTTTTTTACATTTTGGATTTATCTTCACGTAATGTATGATTTAGGAGCAACCAACAAAGCTCGCGGTTGGATCGGATACATGGGGTGGGAAACGTTCAACCGCTTACAGGCATGGTTGGTACATCCGCGTGACCCGAATACTGCCGAAATGGGTGGTATTGCGACCGGGTTCTTATTTACTGTTTTTCTGATGATTATGAAAGTTAGGTTCTTATGGTGGCCTTTTCATCCAGGTGGTTACGTTCTCACCACGGGAGGCGGACTTGGCCGTTCTTGGTTTGCTGTATTTACTAGTTGGCTGATAAAGTTTATCATTTTAAAAACGGGCGGCGTCCGATTGTACCGTAAGGCAGTTCCTGTCTTTATGGGACTGATTTTAGGTGATTACACGCTTGGTTGTATCTGGAGTATAATTGGTATTGTTTATGGTATGCCAACTTATGGTGTTTGGCATTAACCCGTATAGCCAACGTCAGTGTGTGTCTGAACATGTTTGTTAGCAAAGATCCCTTTTACTTTTTCCCAGAATGGGTGGCGTTGACGTAGGTGCCTCAACTCTGATTGGGCTTGGTGCAATTGCTCAGCTAATATTGAAGTAATTTCGCGCAAATACTTATTTTCTAACACAAGCTTTGTATGTACATTACTATCTGTTTGGAATCCCGTTTTCTCATCTCCAGTTGAATAGATTGGAACTTTTTAGTTTATATGGTAAGATTCAATCGAGTGTTCAAGTAGGTGATTTTCTATCTATACTCATTGGAACGATGGGTACAGATGGATCGTTTCTACTTACGTGCATTAGATGAGTAATTAATACCATTTTGGGTGGTGTTATTTAAGGAGTTATTCGTGATTATTGATTGTCATACCCATGCTTGGGAATATTGGCCTTATCAACCAACTGTACCAGATCACACAAGTCGGGGTAGGGTTGAACAACTTCTATGGGAGATGGATCGTGTTGGTGTCGATCAAGCCGTTTTGGTCTGTGCCCGTATAGATCACAATCCTAACAACAATGATTATGGTGCTGAGTGTGTCAAAAAGTATCCAGACAGGTTGATTCAATTCGCAGATATCGATTGTTCGTGGACTGAAACCTACCATCAATCGGGTGCGGCAGACCGTTTGCACGAAGCAACAGAAAAATATCAACTTAAAGGCTATACTCATTATTTGCGTAGCGATTATGACTGGTTTGAATCGGATGGAGGAATTAAGTTTTTTGAGAAAACAGCGGAATTGAACTTGATCAGCAGCTTGGCATTGGGAGCTGCATGGCATCCAGCATTGCGTCAGTTGGCACGTCGTTTTCCGACGATTAATTTTCTGTGTCATCATATGGCTGGAGCACGCGCTGGTGAAGATCCCCCGAATTCTAATTTGCAGGAGATTCTGAAATCGGCTGAAGTTCCGAACATTTATATTAAACTTTCAGGATTTCACTATGTTTCTCAGAAATCGTGGGATTTTCCATATTCAGATACCCTCTGGATTGTGAGAAAATTGTATCAATATTATGGATCGGAACGCTTGTGCTGGGCTTCTGATTATCCTCCTGTACGACTTCATATGACTTATCAGCAATCCTTAGAAGTTGTGCGGAAACATTGTACGTTCATTCCTGAAAATGACATGGAACTAATTTTAGGGAAAAATCTGCAACGCTTGCTGAAAAAGTGAAGATATATAAGGATTCCTCGGGCGAAATCTAGTAGTATGATTCAGAAAAGGAAAAAACCAGTTACAGATTTTCAGGAAAAAGTTTATGCTGCAGTTAAAAGAATCCCGCAAGGTAAAGTTACCACTTACAAATTGTTGGCCAAAGAAATCCGTTGCAAATCTAGTCAAGCTGTAGGCCAAGCGTTGAAACGTAATCCCTTTGCGCCAATGGTTCCATGTCATCGTGTCATCCGTTCCGACTTATCAATCGGTGGTTTTGCCGGTCAAACTCACGGAGCAGAGATCACTCGGAAACAGATACTACTGGAACAAGAAGGCATCCTGTTTGATAACGAGAAGTTATGTGATGTCGATCAAATATACTATTACTGAAATGTCATGTTAGAAATAACAATAATACGCGGTAGAAACGTGCGATACCGATGTTGAAGATAAAACTGAATTTCGGTAATGTCTGACACAATCAAGTTTATCTAAATGTAGAAAGAAGAAGTCATTTGCCTTTTTGAATTAATTTAGATATTGAATTAACAACAAACGGGAGTGGAGTTACCAAAAACAGATGCTAGAGCAGATTAAGCGGACTTTTCAGGAAAAGGGTATTCATAAAGTAAAGCTCGGCGGTTTTGATATTGATGGAATTTTGCGGGGAAAGTATGTCTCGATCGATAAGTTCTTGTCCGTAGCAGAGAAAGGTCTTGGTTTTTGCGATGTTGTTTTTAATTGGGATTCTAATGATGAACTTTATGGTACGCCTGCTAAGTTGACAGGTGATGGCTATCCAGATTTACTGGCGAAAATTGATCTTGACACTTTTCGTCAGATACCATGGGAACCTGACACCGCGTTCTTTATACTCGATTTCTTTCACGATCAGGAAACTCCGTTTCCGTTGTGTCCCCGCCGTTTATTGCGAACTGTGATAGATCAAGCAAACGAGATGGGGTTTCAACCTTTTGCTTCGTTAGAATACGAATATTTTCTGTTTAAAGAAACGGCCGATTCACTTGAGGAAAAAGGATTCAAAAACTTGGTACCCATGTCACCAGGAGCATTTGGTTACAGCGTTTTGCGAGCATCTGCCGCAGCGGAATTTGTTCATACTGTGGTTGATTCAATGGCAGAATACGATGTTACGTTGGAAGGGATCCACACTGAAACTGGTCCTGGTGTCTATGAAACAGCAATAAAGTATGATATGGCACTAAGGTCTGCTGATAAAGCAGGACTGTTCAAAACTGGCGTAAAAGAGATTTGTACCAAGCAAGGGCTTGTTGCCACCTTTATGGCCAAATGGAGTCCAGATTATCCTGGTTGTAGCGGGCATTTACACCAGAGTTTGTGGGATCTAGATGCAGAACGAAATTACTTTTCAGATACTGCTGATTCTTTGGGTATCTCTGGTACCATGAAGCACTATATTGGCGGACAGAAACAGCTTATGCCGGAAATGATGGCCTTAGTTTGTCCCACAGTCAATTCGTATAAACGGATTGTCCCTGGATCGTGGGCACCGGTAAACGCCTCATGGGGGATTGAAAATCGCACAGCAGCCATCCGAGCGATTCCGGGGCAAGGCGAAAAATCGACACGAGTGGAGTATCGACTTGCTGGGGCGGATGCCCATCCGCATATTGCCCTCGCGGCGAGCTTAGCCGCTGGGTTATATGGAATTCGGCACCAGATTGACCCTGAAGATCCACTGATCACGAATGCCTACGAAGCTGATGAAAATCAGTTTGAATCGCTACCCCAATCTTTATTGGACGCAATTAACCGACTAGACCAGAGTGATACAGTTCGAGAGATTCTAGGTAGTGATTTTGTTGATCATTATGTAATGACTCGTCGGTGGGAGTACGACAATTTCTCAAAAGCTGTTACGGATTGGGAACGGCAGCGGTACTTCGAAATCATTTGATCTTGATAGTTTCTTATTATAGTAGATAATCATCAGATATTAAGTTATCGAAAAGAAACTGTAGGTTTCCCAATTCTATCAAGATGTGGAGGCTAAATTGGTTCTAGTTGAACAACAAAAACCACAAGCCACAATTGTGGTAGCAAATGAACCAAGCGAGCAGGCTCAGGAAGCTGCGTCCATCCTTCAGAACTATATTGAAAAGATTAGTAATGCACGTATTGAGATAGAAAAAGAATCGGAGGATGTTGCGGGAAACATTGTTCTGGTTGGTCATAGCAAGATGATCGAAGACTTGAGCATTACAGTGCCTTCCGGTTTCACTTTTCAATTGAATGAAGAAGGTTTTATTATCAAAACGGTTGAAAACGGTCTGATCTTAGCAGGTAACGAAGATGGTGAGTATCGTGGTACTATTTACGCTGTTTATGCTTTTCTCGAAGAATTGGGATGTCGTTGGTTCTTTCCTGGAGAATTTGGCGAATTTATACCTGAAATAGATACAATCTCGATCAATGCAATGGATTGTACAGAACGACCGAGCTTCCGGGTCCGGAACATCTGGTATTCGGGATGGGCACCAACCACCGATCAAGATCATCAAGATTTTCGGCTATGGCGTGACTGTAACAGATTAAACACATTGTCGTTGAGTATCCCAGGAGATGGGAGCATTCGTCGATTGATTTCATCCGGAGAATATTTTGAGAGTCATCCCCACCTGTTTGCTGTTGATAAAGATGGGGATCGGCGTAGCGACATGCTGTGTCTTTCCGAACCAGAAGCAGTAGAAATTTCTGTCAGAACGATCAAAAATACGTTCCGAGATGATCCTGACACACTAAGTTTTGGATTTGCCCCACCAGACGGTTTTCCAGTCTGTTATTGTCAGCCTTGTCAAGACAGTATTCCTGAATTTAACCATAAAGGTTATGGAGACCCCAGCTTGAGTGATTTGTGGTTTCGTTTTGCTAACTGCATTGCTGAAGAAGTGTATAAGGAATTTCCTGATCGGTGGGTACTTACGAATGGTTATGCTAATCGTGTTCGTTTACCAGAAGGGATTGCAGAGTTCAGTCCAAACCTAGGTATTCAATCCGCGGTTATTGCTGCATGTACTCTCCATCATGTAGGTGATAAAAAATGCTGGCAACGTACGCTTTACAAACAATTGTTGGATCGGTGGACTGATACGCTAAACTGCGTGTTTATCTATGACTACGATCCGGGCAACTCTTTAGTAAATCTCCCGTTTCCAGCAATACACAATTTGAAGCATGATATGCCTTATTTTAAAAGTCGAGGTACTTGGGGGTTCTGGACTGAAGGGACAAACTCATGGATGGTCACCCATCTGAACTATTATTTACGGGCCAAATTAATGTGGGATGCTGAAGCTGACGTCGAGGCTTTGGTCCACGATTATTGCCAGAAATTTTATGCTGGTGCCGCTGACGCGGTGGAGGAATACATCTGGATACTTGAATCTGCTGTCGAACAAACAACGTCACATCAGACTTGGGGAAGGCTAATGCAATGGAAAACGATATTCCCTCCTATCCAAAAAAAATTAGATTATTTAATGTCTCGAGCCGAGGATTTAGTACAGGATGCTAGATCCAGAAAGCGGGTTCAAGTTCTGAAGTTAGTCCATAATCATATGAAAGCTTATGTGAGAATGGAACAAGTTGTAGCACAAGGGAAATTTCAGGAAGGTCTGGAGTGGGCCGATAAAATGCTGGCCATTCGAGATGAAGTCAATACAATTAAGTCTGGTCTTCTTCCCCATACACCAGAATGGGCATCTGATTTTAGAACAACTTTAGAGTGGCATAAAGAGATATATCGAGATCTCGCTGAAAAGGCTGATGGTAAGGAAGGAGAGTTGTTAACGTTGCTACCCAGACAATGGGAGTTCAAGTTAGACCCAAAGGATATTGGAGTAATTTATCAATGGTACTTGGATAGCAATGGTGAGGATTGGGCGAAGATTGATACCACGTTAAATTGGGAGGCGCAAGGTTATCAGGATCAACAGGGTTGGGGATTTTGGGGGAAGGCTTGGTACCGAACTGGATTCAGTGTACCCACAAGTATAGAGGGTAAATCAATATGGTTGACTATCGGTGCTGTTTATAACCGAGGTGTTTGGGTTTGGTTGAATGGGATGATGCAGCAATTTGATAAGGACCGTCACTGGCGTTTGGGGCATCATGATGTTCGTACACCAATTCATATTGATGTCACTGATTGGGTTCGATCGGGTGAAATAAATCAGGTCGCTGTTCTAGTTAACACCACGCCACCCGATCGAAATCCACGTGGAGGAATTCATCGGCGATCTTTCCTGTGGACTCCCCGTTAGATTTTATCCTAGCTCAACAGAATCTATTTTGTGGGGTATTTATCAATCGACTTAAAATGAATGCCTTTTTTAGATTTGTCTTGTGGCTCGATCATTACAAGGCATTGAGGAACAATTATGTCACATAGCACGATCTTAGAGCGTTATTACCAAACATTTTCGGCGGACAAGGAATTGGCCCAGCAGGCAAATCAGTTCTTTCCCGACGGTGTTACTCATGACAGTAGACATGCCCATCCTTTTCCAATTTACATTGATCATGCACAGGGATCAAGAAAATGGGGTATAAATGGCAAGGAATTTATTGATTATTGGTCGGGTCATGGTGCTCTCTTACTTGGCCATAATCCTGCTCAGATTGTCGAAGCAATAACCTGCCAGATTCAGCGTGGTACGCATTATGGCGCTTGCCATCCTCTTGAACTGGAATGGGCGGACCTAATTATTAACCTAATTCCTTCAGCCCAAAGAATCCGTTTCACTAGTTCTGGTACCGAAGCAACTTTAATGGCAATTCGATTGTCTCGTACCTTTACTGGTAGAAATAAGGTACTAAAATTTGCTGGTCACTACCATGGTTGGCATGATGCTGTCATTCCGGGGGCAAATCCTCCCTATGATATGCTAATTTCCGGTGTGCTATCTCCTGAAACGACCCTCATATCTCCACCAAACGATATCGAAACTGTGGAGAATTACTTGAAAAACGATAACGATATTGCCTGCGTGATTTTGGAACCAACCGGCGCCTCTTTTGGCGAAATTCCGACCAATGGTGAATTCCTATCCCAACTTCGAAACCTGACTCGAGAATACGGCGTGATATTGATTTTCGACGAGGTCATTACTGGGTTTCGTGTTTCCCCGGGTGGTGCACAAGGGTACTACGATCTTGATCCAGATCTGACGACTTTGGCTAAAATTATGGCTGGTGGATTACCCGGAGGAGCGGTTACTGGCAAGGCGGAAATAGTAGATTTAATATCGATTGAAGAGCACCCAAAATCAAAGAAAATGCCACATCCAGGCACGTTCAACGCAAACCCTTTGTCAGCAGCAGCTGGTATCCAGATGCTGAAAATTGCCCAAACAGGTTGTCCACAAACAGAGGCTAATCAAATGGCTGAGACTTTACGAGACGGACTCAACAAAATTTTCGATCAACATGAACTCGACTGGGCCTGTTACGGTGAATTCTCTGGTTTTAAGTTGCTGTTGGGACATGGAGACAAAACTTTGTCTGCCGTTGATTTCGATGCATATCAATGCCATTACCGCAGATTAAAAGGAGCCAGCAATCCAGATTTAGTAAAGACTCTTCGTTGTGGGTTGCTCCTTAACGGCATCGATATGACAAACGGGGGAGGGATGACGACGGCTGTGCATACTGAAACCGATATTCAGCAGACGATTTCCGCTTTTGACCAGACGATTCACGAAATGAAGATGGAAGATCTGATCAACTGATTCCTGAAGTTAAAAGGCAACAATAATTCGACTTTATTACTTCAATTATTAGCCTGAGTTGATATTTCAAGTATCCAGTCCAATTATGGAAGTAATCATCACTAAAAAAACTTGTAGGAATTATTAGCCAATGACAAAGCTTTACAAATATATGGCTTATGTATTAGGTTTGATCCTTATCAGTACAGTTCTGATTACAATTTTTGAATATGATCACTTTTCTGAAGTTTTGAGGAAGCCACTTGGAGAGATAACCGTTATTGATGTTCTGATGCAATCGCTTTGGTGGTCAGTGGCTACAATTACTACTGTTGGATATGGTGATATAACTCCAGTGAGCGGCTCAGGAAAATTAATTGCTATGGTTTGTATGTTAGCTGGTTATGGGTTGAAATTGTATATCCTAATTGATGTGTTCAGACATTACACAGGAACATCGAATCACTCTTAGTGTTTGATGTCATTTGGCAAAAGTGGCGTAAGCAAGCCCTCTCTGAGAATTGCTTTTTTCAGCTTGTATACTGGCCTGTTCTTCGATTTATCGCTACCCTCCAGTACAGTGCTCTACCTCTCCCGCTTATTCTATTAATGTTAGATGTAATGTGTTGACTCAATCTTAGATATCATAAAAAGGTTTAACTATTAATTATCTGTAACTGTAACCAAATCAAAAGGTATTTGCAGATCTATTGATGCTAACATCCATCGCTAGTTGGTTTGCTTTTGTATGCTCTTTGACTTTCTGTTATGCTTAGACAGTTAAACCCACCCAAAAAAATTGGATAAGTATATATGGAACAACCCAATATTCTCTTATTACTCACAGATCAACAACGATACGACACGCTTAGCTGTAACGGTGCAGAGATTTGTCAGACGCCAGCTGCAGATGAGCTATCAGGCAATGGGGTTCGGTTTACGCACGCTTATACGCCCATTTCACTCTGTTCTCCGGCTCGTGCTTCGCTTTTAACAGGACTTTACGCGCACAATCATGGGCAATTAGCCAATATGGGAAATTTCAATGGAGTCTTTGCCAACCAAGTTTTGTCTCAGACAGCTTATCCCAAATTGTTAGCAGAAGTTGGATACCAGACCAGTTGTATTGGTAAGTGGCACTTGGCGAGGGAGGGCGACACCGAGCAGTGGGGTTTTGATAACTGGCGACCTTTCGGTGACTGGAATCGGATGTTACAATCCGAAGGCTTCGACTACAACATTGCTCGAGATGAGGTGCAGCGCATAGAGTGGGGTGGAACGGCTCCATTTTATGGGCGGTCCAAACTACCTGCTGAAAAAATGATGGAGGCTTGGGTAGCTGACCAAGCCATCGACCTAATTTCAGCCTCGGCAGATAGCAACCAACCTTTTATGATCGCAGCTAACTTTTTTGGTCCTCACTTTCCTTATGCTGTGCCTGCTCCATACGATACTTTGTACGACTCGGACTCAGTTGCAAGGTGGGATAATTTTGACGATCAGTTTGTCAACAAACCATCTATTCAGCAGAAAGAGATGCTCCGTTGGAACGCTAGTCATTTGACTTGGAATGACTGGCAGGAAGTGATCGCTGCTTACTGGGGGTTTTGTACCTACATCGACGACCAAATTGGGCGGATTTTGGATTGTCTGAAGAAGACAGGGCAATGGAACAATACAGTTATTATTTTCTCCTCCGACCACGGTGATATGCTTGGTAGTCACCGATTATTTAACAAAGGTTTTCACATGTATGATGAGACTCACCATATTCCACTGATTATTAGTCATGCTGATAAAACGCAAGAAGCATCGATTTGTGATCGATTTGTCAGTCTGGTTGATCTAATGCCAACCTTCCTAGATTTAGCCGGCGTTGAAGTTCCGGATCATCTAGATGGACAGTCATTGTGCTCATTTTTGACGGGGCAAGAAGTAGCTGATTGGCGTAACGATATTTTTGCTGAATTCCATGGTTATGAATCGACTTTAGCCTCAGTACGGATGGTCCGCACCAAATCTTGGAAGTACGTCTATAATCCCTCTAGTGAAGATGAACTCTATGATATGGTCAGTGATTCAGCTGAGCTTTATAATTTAGCCGACCAACTGGGGTACAAACATGTTTTGAGGCGAATGAAGGAACGGATGGTTAATTGGATGAGGCGAACTAATGATTCCATTGTGGATGAGGAAGGTTGGAAAAATAATCCCTATGATTTGTATGTGTCTGGTCGGGAGCTTTGAATTTTTAATTCAATCCAACTTTGTCAATCGATGTTAAATTGGATGGGATGAAACGGAGCCAAATCGGCTGATAATAGAGAGAATCTTAATAAATAATGATTGTTTATTAAAGATTCAAGCTGCTTTGTTTTTTCCAGTACTTGATTTATTTTTGCAAACACTGCCTGAACAGGGTAGAATCTTATTATTTGTTACTATGTTGAATCGAATCAGATCCTCATCATGGGTTGTAATGTTTATGACTCCCAAATTGGTAACATGGTTGACCGATTAGCAATCTTACTTGCTGTGTTGTTAAGTTGCTGTTTGATGGCCCCTTCTTATTTATCTGCCTATGTCATTTGTTTTGGAGCAGATGGTCATATTATGTTAGAGGTCAATCAAGATGGTCAATGTGGAACTCCGCATAACGCAAAAGCCTTATCCTCATTACACCAAAGTTCGTCTATGTTGGACATAGACGATCATTGTGGTGAATGCTTCGATGTTGTAGTTCCAGTTATTAGCTCCAACATCCCTTATATTGGTTCCACATACGGGGAAATAGTTGAGGAGCCTTCCAAAATCTGTTCTATATTCGTTTTTCCTACCTATTTAGTTTCAAAATTAACCGACTGTCTATTGTCAATTGAGACTCGGCAATCCGGTCCCCCTGATTGCCAAACGGTTATCCTCCGACTGTAGAAAAATTGGGCACACTCGAAGTTGCCCTCAGTTCCTAAGCTAATCTCATCCAGTTAGCATTTCCCACAATTATTTGTAAAAGTACTTCACAATCGCTTTATGATTGGTTTATTTGTCGTTTGTTTCGGAAGGATCTCTATGCGACAATTTCTTATTATTCTATTATTGGCGTTTCTAGTTGGTTGTAGGGTTTATCAAGTGGATGTTTCTTGGCCTGAAGTCCATCCGTTAGGAAAAGATCTAACATCTTTTTATCCTTCGGTCCATATTTCCGCTACTGACAAGCAGCAAAAACTTCGTGAACCAAAAAGCGTTTTGACCTTACGTGATGTATTAGCCTTGTCACTAATGCAAAATCCAAGCTTGAAGGTGTCTGCCTGGTCTGTCCGAACTGGAGAGGCAAAAATACAGCAAGCTAGCCGCCTGCCTAATCCAGAATTGGAAACTGAATTTGAAGCGTTCGATGATCAAACGGATTTTAGTCATGCAGAAACTCCTGCTAGTGTTGGGGGTGTCGAAACGGCTATTCAGCTTCGATACCCAATCGAATTTGGTGGCAAGCGTGCACGACGCCAAACGGTCGCTGAATTAGAAGCAAAATTGTTAGGTTGGGACTATGAAGCCAAGCGTCTGGACATCTTGACTGAAACGACTCTAGCTTTCATCGATGTTCTGCAAGCTCAAGAACAAGTAACTTTGAACGAAGAACTAACCCGTTTGTCAGAACAGGTTCTCAATATGGTGAAAGCTAAAGTTGAAGCGGGTGTTTTGGCCTACATAGAACAAGTTCCAGCCCAAATTGAACTCGCTGACACCCAAGTTTCCCTTGAACGATCTAGGTATCATCTTCAAGTTTCCCGTCAGGTTCTAGCCTCCACTTGGGGCCAATCTACTCCCACCTTCGGGCGAGTAGAGGGTCGGTTTGAAACTATACTGCCTGTTCCTGCCGTTGAACAACTTATCCCTCGTATTTCTGTCCCTGAGTTGGATCGCTGGCAGACGGAGATAGGCTTGCATCAAGCGGTTATCCACCTTGAAAAATCGAGTCGCGTTCCTAATGTGTCCATTGGTAGTGGTATCAAGTACTTCAAAGCAGATGGTAATGTCGCTTTTGTCTCGAGTCTATCGCTTCCGTTGCCGTTGTGGGGTCGAAACCAAGGGGCGATCTTGGCTGCCAAGTATAATCTGCAAAAGGCGTATGAAGAGAGGGCAACGGTTGAAATGAAAATCCATACCAATTTATCAAAAGCTCAGTCAGCACTAGCCTCTGCCGAGGTAACTGTTTTAAGGCTAAAAAGTGATGTGTTGCCTCTTGCAAAAAGTGCTTTTGAGTCCACATCTGAGGGCCATCGGATTGGTAAGTTTACCTCTCTGGAGGTGGTGAATGCACAGCGTACTTTCTTTGATTTTAAGCGAGAATATATCAATGCTTTAACAGGGTATCACCGAGCGTTGGCTAAGGTAGAAAGGTTGATTGGCCAACCACTCAATTTACAGTAGAGACTACAGGAGAAATTACATAAAACTTAGAAACATAGCAATCTTAATAATTGCATTGGGGGTGGTGTCCACTTGTTTGGTATTGTCTAAGAACCTGAATGCGCAAAATGGGCACGAGGAACATAACCATACGGAAAACGAATCGAATCAACATCATTCTCATGTCAATAGTGAGAATACTGAACATCATCATCCAAACGAAGCATCTCATGATCATGATAAAGAAGACAACCAGTCCCAACATGATGCCAACGAGGCTGTCCGCCATGATGATGACCATCATGAACACGATCATCAACATGAACATGCAGAGGATACCAAATCAAAAGGTAATAAAAGTAAAAACAATGGCCTTCACTCGCATCCTGAATCCGAGATGCTGACACTTACCGACAGGGCATACAAAAATATCGGAATACAGATGGTGGAAGCCTCTCTTCGACCTATCGAAGACGTAGTTGTAACGACAGGTTCTATTCGAGCCATTCCTCGTCGAACGGCTATTGTAATGCCACGCTGCAGTGGAATAGTGAAACACCTATATTTTGGTCTTGGTGACACCGTAAAACGAGGAGATGTGTTGCTTGAATTGGAGAGTATTGATCTGCAGGCAAGACAAATTGAATTGATAACAGCCGTAAATCACTTAAATGCGTTAGCCAAACAAAAAACTGCGTTAAAAATGGCATCTGCTGAGCAGATTAGATTTACACTTCGAAACTCACAGATCGACTATTTGCAGTCAGTTGCTAATTTGCGTCAGCGAGAGATTGTGAGCCAGCAAATAGAACGACTGGTGAAAGCCAAAGTCAGTACTGAGTTAGAAAAGATGCGGGATTTGCTCCTTCGAGCTGATCTTTCGCTCAGTTTGGCCAAAACCAACTTAGAACGCACCCAAGCTTTAGTTCAAGAACAAATTTCAGCTAGTCAGGATTTGATCCAGCAGCAGGCGATCTACAACCAAGCAAACAATGAAATGGAAACCATAAAACATAAATTCGCAGTATTAGGAATTGAGGCACAGGTCTGTGACAAAATAATCAAGGATCAAAATCAAACTTCAATTTCGTTGTTGTTGGGTTTGGAGCTTGACTCTGGCTGGCAACAGTTCTCTGTATTAGTTGAAGAAGCTAGCCAATTGATTCAGGCAAAATCCGCCTACCAGGAGTCCATAGCCAAAGTTAAAGCTAGCAAGCAAAACTTGTCAAATCTAGGGTTGACCACAGAATTGATTGGGTCAATTCTGCCAGATTCAATTGCTACTTTCGAAGAGGTAACAGATACACAACTACTCAAAGAGAACCTGGCTTTATTAGCCGAACCAAGTCAGTTAATAGAGGTAGAAGCTACCTATCGTAATGCGATTTCTACGGTTGATGAGATGAAACATAAACTCATTATCTTGGGGATGACAGCTAGTCAATTGGACAAGGTTATTGATTCAAATCAAATAATCTGGAACTTTCAGGTAGTTGCTCCTATGTCAGGTCAAATTACCCAACAACAAGCAATGCTCGGTTCCACAGTCGAAAAAAAAGATCCTCTTTATTCAATTGTCAATATTGATTCTGTATGGATCGAGGGCGAAGCTAACCAGAATGCTCTGGCCAATATTCAGATAAAAAACCTTGTCAGAGCACGTGTAGAGTCTTATCCGAACCAAACCTTTGTAAGTCGCATTGGGCAAATTTCCCCCATGATGGACATCTCTAAAAGGGTCGCTCACTTCCGAGTTGAGGTAGACAATCCCAATCACCAACTCAAACCCGGTATGTTTGCTAGTCTTGCCATTGTTACTGGTCAGGTTGACACGGTTTTGACTTTGCCTTTAGCTGCCGTTTTACAGGATGGTTTATACCAATTTGTCCTTGTGGAAGAAAATGAGACGGTTACCGTCGCGGAAAGTCATTACGCGAGACATGAAATTGAAATTGGAAGGAAGGATGATCAGTATGTGGAAATTAAAGGTGGTTTGTCGTTGGGAGATATGGTGGTTGTTCAAGGTAATTATCAAATGATGAAAGCGTTGAACCAATCAGCTTCGGTTACGGACCCACATGCCGGTCATAGCCACTAAACTTGACGACTCAACCATCGGAGCCAAATCATGTGGTCTAAAATTATCGAGTTTTCGCTCAAATACAAATTATTGGTTATTGCAGTAGCCATTGCCGTTACAATTTTAGGGTGGCAAACATTTCAATCTGCACCTATTGATGTCTATCCTGATATCAACCCGCCCAGAATCACTGTTCTAACGGAAGCACATGGTTGGTCTCCAGAGGAAATGGAGACGTTAGTCACGTTGCCCATCGAAAGTACCATGAATGGTATACCTTATGTTGATCGTGTCCGATCCTCATCTGCTATTGGCTTGTCTTTGGTCTTCGTTGAGTTTGCTTGGGGAACCGACATTTTCCTGGCACGCCAGATGGTATCGGAAAGGTTGCAACTAATAGCTTCTAATTTGCCTAGTAGCGTTGATGCTCCGATTATTTTGCCTACCTCTTCTCTCTTGGGTGAAATTATTGAATATGCTCTGGTCGATGAAACTGGCCAATTCGGGCCGATGGAAATGCGAGATTTAGCTGATTGGATTATTCGTTATCAACTACAATCTCAGGGAGGTATTGCCAAAGTAATCAATATTGGTGGCTATATCAAGCAATATCAGGTCTTTATCAACCCGGACCAATTAACGAGTTTTGACCTCTCGCTGGAAGATGTGGCTTTAGCTCTCGAAAGTAGCAATGAAAATTCGGCTGGAGGTTTCCTCATCAGAGATGCTCAAGAATTAATGATCCGAGGGCTGGGACGTATTGAAACGGTGGCTGATATAGAAGATGTGGTCATCGATACCCGACAACATGGTAGACCAATTCTAGTCAAAGATGTAGCTAGGGTTCAAATTGGTTCAACACCGGAAATTCGGCGGGGGGCAGGTAGCCGAAATGGGACAGAAACTGTTCTAGGCAAAGTAGTCAAACAACCAGGTGTAAATACACTGGCTTTAACCGATAAAGTGTTGTCAGTCTTAAGCTCGCTAGAGACTTCCCTGCCAGAAGGAATTAAAATTAAGCGGGAATATGTACAAGCGGATCTAATTCGTCGTGCCGTTGACACGGTGAAAGAGGCTCTGCGTGATGGCGCTATTTTAGTAACCGTTGTCTTAGCTGTCTTCCTTTTTAACTTTCGCACAGCTTTAATTGCATTGACGGCTATCCCATTGTCACTGGTGATATCCGTCATTGTATTGATCTGGCAAGGTTTTTCGATCAATGTCATGACACTGTCTGGATTGGCCATTGCTGTTGGAATGGTAGTTGACGATGCCATTGTTAATGTTGGAAATATCTTCCGCCGACTGCGCGAATATTTTAAACGGCCAACCTCAGAAACATCGACTCAAGTAGTATTGCGTGCAAGTAACGAAATACGTTCATCGATTGTCTTTGCAACTTTGATTATCATTTTGGTTTTCATTCCCCTCTTCAGTCTGGATGGAATGGAGGGACGCATGTTTCGTCCATTGGGTTGGGCAGTAGCTATCTCAATGCTAGTATCTTTACTGGTAGCGCTTACCTTGATTCCTGCTTTAAGTGATCGTCTATTAACAGCTAATATCCAATTTCCAGGAAAAGAGAGTCCAATTGTCAATTGGATTAAGAAGGGCTATCGTCCCTTACTTGTATTAACCCTCAAATGGCGAATCTGGGTACTAGGAGCGGCTTTTATATTAATGTTATTAACCTTGAGTTTGATTCCTCGACTGGGCCGAGAGTTTTTACCTGTTATGGATGAAGCAACTTTTACCGTTAGTGTATTCTCTCCTCCTGGTACTTCGTTGGGCGAATCTGTCCGGATTGGGAGAGAGATGGAAGTCAAACTGCTGACCATTCCCGAAGTAATCAGCGTTAGTAGTCGGACAGGTAGAGCAGATGCTGACGAACATGCTCATGATGTCAACACCCATGAAATTGTGGTCAATTTCACCCCACCTGATAAAAGGGAAAAGAGCCGGGAAGAATTACTGGAATCGGTTCGTCAACTCCTTTCCAGCCAGAATTTTCCTGGCATTATGGTATCCGTTGGCCAACCGATTCAGCATCGTCTCGACCATCTGTTATCTGGGGTTAATGCGCAGGTAGCTATTAAGCTCTTTGGGCCAGATTTAAATCAACTGCGACAAAAGGCAGAGCAGATTCATCGCGTTATGTTGGACGTTGATGGTGTAACTGATTTACAGGTAGAGCAACAAGTACAAGTAGAACAACTACAAATCAAAGTTGATCGATTAGCAGCAGCGAGATACGGTTTGAGTGTCAAGGATGTCAACCATTTTGTTGAAAGCGCTTTTAAAGGGGAAGTCGTTAGTCAGATATTACAAGGTCAACGTCAATATGACATGATGATGCGAGTAGATCCCAGTTTTGTCAACCAAATTAATAAGATTGCCAAACTTAAAATTCGTACCTCAGGAGGGCATTTGGTTCCATTAGAACAGGTGGCAGAAGTGCAAACGGACTATGGACCTAATACGATTAACCGAGAAAATGTATCTCGTCGAATTGTGATTCAGTGCAACGTCCAAAAACGGGATCTGGCCAGTTTCGTCACTGAAGTTCAAACTCAGATTCAGCGTCGAGTTAACTTGACTGACGGTTACTTTGTGACTTATGGAGGACAATTTGAGAGCCAGCAGGCTGCCCAAAAGCGGATTCTAATCCAAACTGGCGGAGTGCTCGTTGGGATCTTTATTTTGCTTTATTTGGCGATGAACTCAGTTCGTTTGTCATTGTTGGTGATGCTCAATTTGCCATTGGCCTTGATTGGAGGCATAATCAGTGTTTTCTTTTCTAGTGGTATACTCAGCATTCCTTCGATGGTCGGATTTATTCTATTGTTTGGTATTGCAGTACGGAATGGTATCATCTTAACCAGCCATATTAATGATCTACGGTCGGAAGGCCTGCCCCTATACGAAGCGATTCTCAAAGGAGCAGAAGAACGCATTAGTCCAGTGTTGATGACAGCGCTGACGACGGGATTAGGTATGTTGCCTTTGGCTTTAGCAGATGGTTCTGGTGCCGAGTTGCAAAAACCATTGGCCATTGTAATTAGCGGTGGCATGGTGACCGCTACCATGCTGACCCTGTTGGTATTGCCTATGTTGTACTATATGGTTGAACATAATGGGGATTCAGAGAGGGCGGAGCAGCGTTGATTATAGGTCTTGAAGTTTACTTCCGTTTAATACGAAAAATCAATGAGTATGTTCTTTGAAAACACTGGGTTATGAAAGAACATAAGTCGAAAAAATAATAATTACGATTAGAACTGTGGTTGAGTTATGAAGAGGACAGCTGGGGCGAAATTTCATGAGAGGTCCTTTGTTGTACGCACCTGAGTAACAATATCGATCTTCGACGGCTTACATCACTTCTGTCATTTATGTCAATCAATCTCCTGTATAGTCCTACGAATGAAGTCTAAATCTCTTTTGGTCATGTTGTTGTAATCGTAACCTGTTTTAGCTTTGCCATGAGAAGGGTTCAAGCAAATCACCTGACTTATGTTATCCTTCACGATTTGGCGCGTTATCTCCGCAACTGGCCATGAGGCATCTTCCAAAGAAGATCTCCAGCAAAGCTCGATACCGTCGTTACTCTGTTGTCCGCCCTTCAGGTGGTAATAACCTATCAATCCTTTGAGTTTATTATAGACGTCCATTGTTGGATAAGTTCCCATTTGCCAGAGATTCTGCACATCCCAAGTGAGAGATATACGTTCTTGACGATCAAGTGCTTCAAAGAAATCAATGATCTCTTCAGTGGTCGAGAAGATACAATTTCCGACTTCGTTTTCGATGGTAACTTTGAAGCCTAGATCGTTTGTGAATTTAGGGCAATACGCCTTGTGGAGATAATCGATAACTTCAATATAAAGAGGAATTAACCAAGGATGATTTGTATGGAGATACTCTACACTGTTCTCAATTTCACCTCTTTTGGAAGTTGCTGACGCAAGTAAGCGAATCGTCTGTGGTTTCAGAATATTGGCAATTTTGATGACGTGATCTATCTTTTGGAGATAGCCTTTCCGAAAACGTTCTTCTCCCAATTCAATATCACCGCCTAAAAGGACTGTGGAAAAGCAATAAACAGATAGATTTCTTTTACGAATCAGATCTGCGGCGTGTTTTGCTTCTTCTATTGTCAATCTGACAATGCTTTTCCCAAAAATGTTGTCTTTCAGATCCAGATACTTTATTCCCCATGAAACGTGTTGATCTAAAGCAATCTCAAACTCGTTTCCTGCCATAGAATTAAGAATAGTAATCTCCGTGTTTGCCATAAAGACTCACAAGATAAAGAAACATTTTTTGGTAAACGAAAGCTTGATCATGGACTCTTTAAACTTAAAGTATAACTTAATCCAATTGCCGGGTTATGAATACAATTTGATACACTACTGCCCAAGGCAGCAGATAGTCTGCATAGAAATGTTACTGATGGACTGGAGTATCCAATCGGTGAGTTGACATCAAAAGGTCTGAGATAAGCACATACATAGTATAGTTCCCGTCTAACACCAAGTGAAGAAACGAATACCTAATTTTGCAAACAAGATGATTAAGACTAACAAGTCCTTCTGCTCAATTTCATGTGAAGGATACGAAGGTTAGGTAAGCTTTATGCTCACCCGCTGATTTTTTGTTACTTTAACTTAAACACAACTGTAGACTGAGGCAAGATTAATTTCCCTGATAAAGTTGAGATTACTTGATATAATCGGTAGGTGTTCGAAGACTCTCGGATCTGTCATATTTTGCATCAGTTTCTTTGATTACATCTGGAATATCGCCCGTCCACCAACTGGGTGGGTTGGGAAACGAGAAGACATCGTGCCAAGCCAGCAAAAGTGTGCGTCGTTGATCTGTTTGATTAGGCCAAGCTGCGTGTATCAGCCGAGCATCAGCGATGATCAGGTCTCCGGCTTTCAAGGGCACATCTGTAGCCTCGGGATAGTCGGCGAAGACCGGATGTGACAGATCTTCAATAGCCTGAATTTCGGGACCATGGGCATCAGGAAGAATATCATGTAGCTGATGACGCTTGCGATGGGTGCCGGGAATGACGCGCAGGCAGCCGTTTTTTCGACTGGTGTCAGTAAGATAATAAGAAAGGAAGATTCTAGTAGGCCAGGGGGCTGCAGCTTCGGGACTGTTCCATTTCATGAAGTCTTGGTGCCAGTAGAGAGGAGGGCCATAACCTGGTTTGGACAGAATGATTACCACATCGTCGGACTTCAGACATTCGAGGCCTATAAGGCGACAAACCTCCCTCTGGTAAGGCATATCGATAATTTTCTCAGCTAAGAGGTCGGGAAAGCGATTTTTCTCAGGTGCTCTATTCAATGCCCCCCACTGACGCTCAGTGTGTACGAAGATGTCGCTACCTTGGTAGCGAATTTTGTGATCGATGGTTACACGACGGAAGATATCCTCTGACCAAATTTGCAGTTGGTTTAAAAATGGCTTTGGCATAACACTAGGTACTATTGTAAAACCTAGTTTCACCAATTCATTGCGCTTTTTCAATGCCCCCTTCATGTTTAGTGTAGTCATATAAATTCTCCTATCAAGATTGGCTGAAATTTTTTTGGGCAATTTAACTACCTTTATATATTAACCAACAGCCTCCTAAAGTAGTATATGCTATTCTCAGGAAAAAAGTACATTGTATTGTATATCCTCGACCCTATATTGATTCAGAAAGCACTTGTTTTTACAGTTTTTT
>Ga0066834_10000074_pt1 | contig 41247 bp, 31 predicted proteins | sample ETNtaG_30_FD_66729 | JGI IMG/M metagenome (GOLD analysis project Ga0066834, IMG submission 66729) | Marine microbial and viral communities from oxygen minimum zone, Eastern Pacific Ocean - ETNP201306PF43B | ecosystem: Environmental > Aquatic > Marine > Oceanic | place: Pacific Ocean: Eastern... | reverse complement strand
GTCAGGATAAATTCATGAATCATCAGTTCTGAGGAGACGAAAACATGGCTGAGAATATCCTGGATGAAGAGGCATTCCCGATCGTCGGCTGGGCGGGTCCCGGCGGGGATCTGATTCGCGATGATGTCATGGCCGGCATGGCTGAGGCGGGCTTTACGATCAGTCATTCCTCACCCGATTCGAAACTTCCAGCAGTCGTCAGGGCGCTGGACATTGCGCACACCCACGGGGTGAGACTGCTGCTGGGACATTCAACCTATCACGTTGGGAACGATTTCAAGCTCACCGCGAATCGTAAGAAACAGATCAAACGTCTGGTCGATAAGGTGCGAGAGCATCCCGGCCTTTATGGCTACCACCTGCGCGATGAGCCGCACTTCGACGCGCTGTCCATATTGGCTGAGGTCGCCGATTACATCCGCACCCTCGATCCGTATCACCTGATCTATATCAACCACTTCCCTCCCATCCGGGGGTGGGGAGCAGTCACCGTGGAATGGTTCTGGCGGGAGTACATCCGAATGACCAGACCGCAGATGCTGAGTTACGACCACTATCCGATCACGATCGGAACGGAGGCCGATGTCGAGGAGGGACGCGCACTGCCGAATGTTTTTGCCGATCACAAGATCATTGTGAAGCCCGATTACTTTGAGTGCCTCGACCTGGTGCGAAGCCTGTCCAACTTCTACGACATCCCCTTCTGGGCATTCACGTGTGCCGTGCGACACGGCGCTTACCCAACGCCGACCGAAGGGCACATGCGTTTTCAGCTTTTCAACGATCTGGCCTACGGTGCGAAGGGCCTGCAGTACTTTACCTACGCTCATGACCAGGCCATGGTCAGACCCGACGGCTCAACCACCGAGACGTGGGAGATCGCCAAAGCGATCAATACCGAAATCCACACTTTGGCGCCCGTGCTTCGGCGTCTCCGAAACGTCGGCGTCTTCCACAACGGCACGCTCTGGAACGGCACACGTAATCTCCCGAAGAGCGGCGAGCATCTCAGTGTGGATGTCAAGGGAGACCAGGTGACCGCCGGTCTCTTCCTCGATGAAGACAACCAGCGTTACTTGATGATAGTGAATGCCAACCCATGCGATTGGGCGCGAGTCACGGTCGAGGTAAATGTCAAAGACGAAAAGCTCTATCACGTCGATCCGCGTGACCGAATAATCAGAGAGCTATGGCCGCCGAACGCCAAGGCTCAACTCGTCGCCCTTGCTCCGGGAGAAGGCCGTCTCTTCCAGATTGGCGGCGAAGGGATGGGTAAGAATTTCTGAGAAATCAGGGCCTTCGTGTTGCGGTGCATTGCAGATCTCCCAGCTCAAGGAACTGGAGAGCCTTTGGGCAACGGCTTGGCTGAGTTACCACGGACTTCGCTCGCGGAGATGGCCCGCCGGTAGATTTTCACGTCACGGATACGGCCTTTTACCTGGTACGGCGGAGACGGTGTTGGGCCGTACTGTCCGATGAAGAGCGGGCCGGACCAGGGGGTGAGGTTCGGCTTGCAGGGCTTAGAGGCGACCTGGATGCCGTTTTGGAACACGCGGGCGTGACGGCCGTCGAAGGTGGCGACCACGTGGATCCATTGGCCGGGCTTGACCTTGCCGCCGTCACAGTCGACACCTCCCACATGCCACCGCCAACCGGCGCCGATGCGCTGCAGGAACCAGCCGGTGCCGCGCCATCGACCACAACTGATTATGACCGGCATCTGGCCGGCTTCGTCGAAGTAGATTCGGCATTCGATGGACAGGCGCGGGTTGAGATCGAATTCCTGCCGGTGTGCAAAAGTCACGTGTCCTCCCTGGCGAAGGTCGAGCGACTTCTCCGTCAGTTTCGCTTTGCCGTGACGTCGGCCTTTGAGGAGCGAACCGTCGACCAGCTTGCCGTCAGTATCTTCGCTGAAGAGGGCAGTGAATACCGGGGCTTTGATCTCGGGCAGAGGAGCAGCGGTGACGTGAGACGCGGGTTCGCTCAACACACCACGGCGGCTCAGCGCGCGGACCGTGAAATCATGCTTCACACCCTTCTCAACTTCGGCATCCACGAATGACGAGGCCAGCAGAGGTTCCTCGTTGATCTTTCTGAAAGTTTTCGAGCCGGTCCTGGCGCGATAGACGTTGAAGCGAAGCCGGGACTTTCCGGAAGATGTCCACGACAGAACCACCTGTCCGGGGCCAGGTCTGGCGGCAAGACCCGCAGGTACGGGCGGCGGCGATGGACGGGGTATCTTGATGCTCGTACGGATTGGCTTGCTGCGCTCGGCACCGGACAACAGCACCAGCGCGTAGTGCTGCGTTCCCTCCGGTGCGACTGTATCCGTGTATTGAAAGAGCGTAGTCTCAGCGAGGAGGGCCTTGTCATCCGGCGCGAAATCGGCCTCAGCGGATCGGTAGAGTATGAACTGCATACCGAGGGTCTCTGCGGTTCGAGGCCAGGAAAGCTTCACCGCGTCGTCCGTCAGGCTGGCCTTCAGAACAGGCAGTGGATCGGGCAGGGGCATCGGTATCTGCAGCCGGCGCGCGCCCGCCGTCACTTCCGCTCCCGGCATATCGACGCGGGGGCTGGCCAGGGCTTGGCTTCTCGCTTTCCGGATGATCTTCAGGATCGCCTGATAGTGTTTGTCGCTGGTCGAAGCAAAGGTCGTGTGCACTTCTCCGGACGGGTCTCTCTCCGGCCAGTGGGGAGGGCGAAACACGTCGGGAGGGAGTTGGCGTTGGGTAACAAGGGGCAGGCCGCTCTTTGCCTTTCTCTTGCGGCACCAGGCCAATCCAGGACCGTCATTGGTTTTCGCCAGAGGTGCACGGAGGACGCGGCTCCATTCGGGGTGTTCCAGATTTACCCAATCGTTGCCAATGTGTCTGGGCGTATGGCACTGCGTGCAGCCTGCGGCCTGCATCGCGCCGGAGAGGGGGGAGGCGGTAGAGAGGATGGCCCGGCAGGTCGCCTGGCGGGTGTAGTTCCAGGTTCCGTTGTAGTTGCTGTTGCCGTCCATCCAGGCCATGAGCAGGTCGCGCTCCGGCCGGGTCAAATCCGGGAGGCGGTCATCGTGTCCGTCAACGAGGAGGTCCGCGAGTGGCGCAGAGCCGGAGCCAAGCGTCCGAGGAGGAAGGATGTCAGAAGTCGTGACGTCACCGTTGTGGCAGCGCAGGTAACCGGCGAGGTTGTTCTTGAGGAGGGTCTCGTAACTTATGTTGAAGGCCCACGTCCAGCCGCCGGAAAGATCGATGCCGCCTTCGATACCCTTCTCGCCGCCATGACACTGCACGCAGTGGCGGTCGAGGATGGGTTGAATCATGGTGGGATAGTCGATGTACCCGCTGCCCCAGGATTCCGGTTCGAGTGCGGAGGGCTGTCGCTGCGTGGCCATCGGTCGGAAGGTGGTGTGCGTAGTGGTCGTCATCTTGTTTTCGTGGCAGCCGACGCAGGAGCGTGTGACACCGGGCACGGCCTGCACAAAGGTTCGCATCCGTTGCACCTCACGGCCGTCCGCGTCCAGCGCTTCAAAGTAAACAGCCCTTCCCGGTGGGACCTCGAAATGTGCCGAGCCATCCGGATAGACCGGTACCGTGCCGAGGAAATTCTTGACGACATAAGAGCCCTGCCAACTGACGAGGAAAGCCTGATTCCACCATCGTCCCCCGGGCGGGACCGGGCTGATGCGCGCGGTCTCTTCGATCACGCGCAGCCGTTTGACCGTGCCCCGCTTCACACCTTTGAGGCCACGATAAACATCGAGGAGGAGAAACCGTCCCGGCTCGTCCGCAGGGTCCGCCGCAGGAATCGCTGTCGGTGCGCGGCGCGGTCTGACCAGCATCGGCGAATAGCATGAAAGGTCCGGGTCGCAGTAGACCAGCTCACGATGGCCGAAGCGGTCGACCAGCTCAAGGATGCCATGGGCCCCGATAGCGTTGTTACTGATGAGAACATCGTCTTTCGAGAGGGGCCACGGATCGCACGGCGCGATGGTCAGCCCCTGGTCCATCCTGACGGGGTATTCCGGTGTGAAGTTAGTGACGGCCTGCAGATTGTTCTTGCCCAGCAGCGGATCGATCATGGCGATGGCGCCCGCGGCCTGGCCGTTGTGCGGCGTGAGTGAAGCTGCGATGAGATTGGTGCCCGGCACGGGGCGCGCGTCGAGGATGGCCGTCGGCTTTGCCAGGTTGTTGGCAAACAGCGCGGTTTCGTTTGTTCCGTCAGGGAACACCGTCCAAAGGCTCTGCATGTAGAGCGCCGTCTTGTCCACGTATTCCCAGCGGCCATACATGATCCGGCCGTCGTGCAGCACGGACGGGTCGAATTCATTGACGTTGTTGTAAGAAATGCTGCGGACCGCGCTGCCGTCCGCGTTCATCGTGTGCAGGCTGTCCACCCCGGTGTTGTTACAAGGGACGAGCCCGCGCGGGCGGGTCGACGTGAAAACAATACGCCCGTCGGGAAGGTAACAGGGCGTGATGTCATGGAATTTTTCGGGAGTGGAGAGCTGGCGAAGGCCGTGCCCGTCAGCGCCGATTTCGTAGATACTCGTACCAGCGTTTCGATCGGATTTGCACGCGAAGAGAACCCGCTTGCCGTCCCAGGAAATCTCAGGATCGCGATAGACGCCGCCACCAAGAGTCGGCTTCGTTTTCGGATCGATGACCGCCCGCACTTTCCTCTTAGCGAAAGCAGCGTCAGGATTCTCAAAGACATAGATGCCCCCGCCCGGACGCCAGGTGTAGTAATCGTCGTAGATGTGGCCGGCGAAGTAAGGGTGTCTCTTGACGAAGAGCAGAGGCCCATCGAGCATACTGAGATGCGCGCCGGACTGCATTTCTCTCGCCCGGCAGTAAAGCTCACGCCACGCGGCGCGATCCTTCGGCATCGTGGCACGGGCGTCCCGCCCGTGATTTCCAGGATTTGGAACGATCGTTCGCAGCCGTTCCTCCATGCGCTGGATTTCTTCAGCCTGATTTTCTGTGGCTGGATCTGCTGCGCTGTCGGATGGTGATCTCTGATGCATCCCGCGAACTGCGGCAAGCCTCTTCACGACGGGCTCGACATAGCGGAAGCCTTCGAGCTGGCAGGTAAGCCCCTTCCACTTTGCCTGCCAGTGGAAACGAGATACCCCGTCTTCCTTGCCGGGCTGCACCGGGTATTCACCTTTGCTCACAGACTTCCCATTAGCTTCGAGCACGTGCGACAGCCGTGCTTCTGTTAGCCACGTCAATTGGGCCGACGCATCCGACGGCACTAGGTTGACGGCGATGGGTTCCAGCCAGACCGAGCTCCTCCGCCGTGAGCGCCTGCCGGCTCTTCCGAGCTTCGTCAGCCCGAGAGAGGCCAGCTCACTTGGGAGCTTGCCGCCGCTGCGACGTACGATCTCGACCGGGAACGACAACGAGACAGACTTGCCTCTAAAGGGAAGAACCATTTCCAGAATGTGTTTCTGCCCGTCCACCTTCACCGCTCCACCAGTCAGGCTTTTCCCCTTGTGAATCGAGATCGGCCTGCCTGCCGCGCGAAACAGCTCCCCCGGTTGCACGAGCGCACCAAGGTCCGTCAGGCTCCGCTCCGACTGAACCGCAAGGTAAACTCTCTTCTCGTCACGCCACGCGCTGACCATGAGCCAGAAAGGCCCGTCACGCCAAGGCCCGAATATAGGCCCCACCGGAAAGCGCGTCGCCTGCTGCCAGGCCGGCTCATCAAGCAACCCGTCGATCTCAACAGCTCCGTTCGCTTTGGGAAGCGGAAGCGTCCCGGAGCCTGCCGGCACCGTCATTCGAGGCCAGGTCGCCACACGCCCGGTCCGAGCTTTACTGAGAGCAAAGGAAGCCGTCCGGATCTCATCAAGCCACCAGTAAGCCATCCGCTCGCGCGACGGCTGCGCCCGCATCGTCCCGGAGCAACAAAAGAGAAGCGCGGGGAACAACAAGAACTCCGTTTTCCACATTCGCAGCCTCCTCAGCATAGCGGAACAAGACCCTCAGACTTCGACGAAATCACGGCCAGGAATCATAGGGACATGCAGCCAGGATGTCACTTGACGGCTTGGCGGCACGAGGCAGCAAAGCTGCCGGCCCCCACGATAGCTCAAGAATTCGTCGAGGTTTCTTCTGGATGCGCGGGGAGTGCTGAGCGCAGCAACTCAATATATCACGCGGTGTATGCATACATCCATCACGTGTGAGTGGTCGGCAACTATCACGAGCAACACTGCATGAATGAATAAACAATCCGTGCCCCCAGAGGCGACTTTCGGTCTGTGATGAGAACCAGTGCCAATGCTTGTCTGGCCGAATAAAAAAGGGAGAATCGGATTAAACCGATTCTCCCCGTCAAGAGGAGGGCGCTCGGCCTTCGGACCTGGCGAAGGTCACCCTCCCTCGACCTGCCAGCGAGGTGAGATCGCCGAGCAAGAATTCATAAGGTCAAATTCGACCAGGTCAAATGAAGTCGTCGATTTCAGTCAAAAACAGTGAAAGGACAGCCGACAGCCCAAGAATTCTTGTATCTGAACGTTCAGCAACTACTCATGAATGACATCCCGGGCTCTCGCGCTTCTCAGCTCAAATGTCGATGCGCTGACTCTCAAAAGAGCATGGCCTTACAAGTGCTCCAGTCGGATGATGGAAAACTGTCTTGTCCGGTTCCCAGGGGGAAGGGCGCAAGCCCCTTGTCCCAGCCGAAGCATTTGCAAAGGAGAAGATCATGATATTTCACAAACTCGACAAACAACGTGACATAGGCCTTCTCATATTGAGGTTTGGCATCGGAATAATGTTCATGTGTCATGGATTCCCAAAACTGGCCGCAGGAACGGAAGCATGGACAAAGCTTGGTGGAGCTTTGTCAGCCATGGGTGTGAGTTTTGCGCCAACCTTCATGGGCTTTATGGCTGCAATCTCTGAATTTGCTGGCGGTCTGTTATTAGTGCTTGGCCTTTTCACGCGCCCTGCATGCTTCTTTCTGTTTAGCACAATGGTTGTAGCCGCCCTGATGCATCTGAATATGGGTGATCCATTTGTGAAGTATTCTCATGCCCTTGAGGCGGCCATTCTCTTTTTCAGTCTGTTGCTTATTGGTCCTGGTAAGCACTCGTTGGATGAGAAGTTGTTCGACAAGAAAGATAAATAATACATGACAAATGTGGCCGAAGGCATGACTTACCGACTGCTTCCCCGGGTTTCTTTACTGCTCTCGTTCTGTTGTCCAGCTCTCAGTCGGGCCGAGGAGAATCGTCTCGAGAAATCCAAACTTCCGGACAAGCTTTCTCATGATTTCGAGATTCCTTCGAAGAGCAAAGACGCTTACGGCAACACCGTTCGATTGGGATTCGATAAAGACTCGGGCCTTCCCCTTGAGATCCGGCACAAGGTCACCGGCATCCATCTCGTCCTGTGCCGTGCCGGTTCCTTCATGATGGGCGGCCCGGACAATGAGAAGTATGGGAGTAGTAGTGAGCCACAACATAAGGTCACCCTCTCGCGCCCCTTTTACATCGGGAAGTACGAGGTGACTCAGGCCGAGTGGAAGAAGGTCATGGGCAAAGAGCCCTGGAAGGGCGAGCCATGGAAGGGCGATGAGCGCTGGAAGCCAGATAATTTCACGAAGGAAAATCCACGGCATGCCGCGACTCACGTTTCGTGGCAAGACTGCCAGGAGTTTCTTAAGAAGCTGAGTGGTCTTGGCGCTCCGCGACAAGATAAAAGCGGTCACGGAGTGCCCGCATTACAAACTACGACCTTTGCCCTTCCTACCGAGGCCCAATGGGAATACGCATGCCGTTCAGGCACGGCCACACGCTTTTGCTACGGCGAAGACGACAACTCCGTCTTCCTGGGAGTCTATGCCTGGTTACACGGCAATGCGTTGGTCGCGGGAGAAAAGTATGCTCATCCGGTCGGGCTGAAGAAGCCCAACGATTGGGGCCTTTACGATATGCATGGCAACGTGTGGGAATGGTGTTCGGACTGGTATGGGGATTATTCCTCAAAGACCGTTGTTGACCCAGCAGGCCCTGCCACGGGCAGTCTTCGCGTGTCTCGTGGAGGTAGCTGGTTCACCAATGCCAGGGGCTGCCGTTCCGCTTTCCGCGGCAGGGGCAGGCCCTCGCAGCGTCTCAACAGCTTAGGCTTCCGCGTCGTCCTCCAAGGTCGGCGGTAGCTGCGGCTCATCAGTCGTTCAAAAGACCCATCTCATTGAATCCGCGACCCCAGACGTGCTGATAGTCGGATATCACGCAAACGTTGAAATCTGGCCTACCAGTTACTCCGCAATTCCGCGCTTGGAACTGGTGTTGCTTGCCCATCTCAACAAACATCCGCCGTTTCGCCTTCATGCGGATGGCGAATCGAGCCCGGCTAAATTTAGCCGTTACTCCAACCCTTGCTCCGGCAAGACTGGAAGCTCCAGGTTTGATCTTATGATTCGGCACCAAGAGCCGGGATCTCTGAGCGGATGGCGAGTCCGGGCCCGGCTGAAGCCGTTACTCCAACCCCTGCAATGTCTGCCTGGAATCCAAATACTTCAGACGCGAGAACAGCCGTTGAAAGTGCCGCATATGGCATTTTCAACGGCTGTTCTATAAATGGGCAGGGGCGGAATCGAACCGCCGGCACGCGGATTTTCAGTCCGTCGGCTGACACTTGTGGTACAAAGACTTATGGCGCGTCTTGGGGGTCTGCTTGCCCAGATTGCTCAGAATTAGACCCGGAACTGGCCAGAATCGTGGAAGCTTGGGGCGAGCTACCCCAGCACATTAAGGCGGCGATGCATTCTCTTCTGGTTGCCGGCGGATTCAATCTGAAAGCAGGAGAGTAGGTGACAGAATGGACAGAATGGACACAACGGAAAAGTTCCTCCAATACTTTGTTGTTCTGAAAGACCCCGGGGGATCCCCCCGCAGGGTCCCCCCGCCGATTCTGTGTAAATATCCCCCAGGCCCGCCCTGTGTGTGCCCATCGGTTACCCACCTTTTTGACAACGAGATCCGGTTTTTCAAAAAAAATTTCTTGAAATTTCAGATCCGACTATGGCATCTGTTCATCGTGGTTGAATTACTAACACTCGGCCTTCATACGGTCTTCAAAATGGCTACGAATGGAGGCCGGGGACGCGCTTGGATTGCTGTGCATCGTGTTGAGAGCTGAAAGACATCCCAGCGCCCCAATACCTTCTCAAAGCTTCTCAGAAGCTGCTCACGCAATCCATTTACAAACAGCGACTCGGTGCTTGCAGGGCACATGATCGCACAGCGAGCTTCTCAGAAGACCCCGCTATCGCTCCTGAGTTCAACTGGCCTGTGTTCGATTCCCAAAACGTAAGCCTTGCATCCTTTAGTCAACATTCAGATCGTCCAATGGACTTACTACACCATGACCGCCTTGATTCAGTATGTGGGTATAGATCATGGTTGTTGTCACAGATTCATGTCCAAGTAGTGCCTGGACTGTTCTGATATCAGTTCCCCGTTGAAGGAGGTGCGTGGCAAAGCTGTGCCGAAATGTGTGGGCACTGATGTTTTTCACAATGCCGGACTCCCTTGCTGCCACCTTGATTGCTTTATTGACGACGCTGGCATTCACGTGATGACGCCCCTCTTTACCGCTGCGGGGATCGACAGATCTTCTGCGGGAAGGGAAAACATACTGCCAGGTCCATTCACGGGCAGCACTCTTGAACTTCCTGGCAAGCGCGTTTGGGAGATATACTTCGCCGTATCCCTCCCGAAGATCATTCTCGTGGAGTGTCCTGGCCCGACCCAACTGTTCCGTTAGAAAAGGAACGGCAGCAGCGGATAAAGTTGTCACGCGGTCCTTATCACCCTTGCCGGACCGAACCAAGATTTCCTTCATACCAAAATCAACATCCTTGACTCGTAGTCTGACCGCCTCTGCAATACGCAGCCCACTTCCGTACAGCAGCTTCACAATCAACTGCGTCGGGCCTGACATAAGTGTAATAATCTTTGCGGCCTCATCGGTGGTGAGAACCACCGGGACCTTTTGACTTCTGCGTGCCCGAACTGCATCGATATTGTCATCAAGAGGAGTCTTAAGAACCTGGTTGTACAGAAAGGCCAGAGCATTCAACGCCTGGTTTTGGGTGGACTGGCTGACCTTTCCTTCGACCGCGAGATGCGTCAGGTAATCCTGAATCTTTTCTTCGCCGCCCTTGAGGTCCTCACGGCTTTTCATATTGTGATACTTGATATATCTCCCTATCCATCCCTTGTAAGCTCGCTCAGTCTTGATTGCATAGTGCTTAACACGAATGACGCGTACTACTTCGTCCAGAATTTTTTCCTGCTTGGCCATTGAAGTCTTGATCTCACTACTTAGAATTAAGTAAAAGACCTATGATATCAGCCAAACTCAAATATGCACTTTTGGATTTCCAATAGCGCATATCAGCTCAAATAGAGCTACTACTTAATATGTTATGCAGGAGCGTATGTCGTATCTAATACCAATCGCGCTGATCATCTTCGTGAGTGCATTCTTGTTCGTAAGGTCCAAGGGGCGTTACTACAAAAAGATTTTCCGGCCGCTTACCGAACTCTTGAACCAATGACAAGCCTGTCGTACAAGAGCCGCCTGATTGAGCGCATATCGAGTGGAAAACACCACGATGTCAAAGTCGACGCAGTCAGGCTCCGCAAAATGATCGCATGGGTGGACAGCATGTGTCCTTACCGGGGTGATGATGAAATAATAGAAATTGATGATCCTGTATTTCAGGGTGTTGACTGGCTTGCAATCAGGCCAAAAATAAAAACTGCCCCACGAATCATCCGACCCGGCCCGGTCAATTGAATTAATGCCGAAATATAGTGAAACATATTTTCAACATTGAAGCTTGATTGTGAAATGGAAGGAATAAACACAATGAAATGCCATATGATGAAACTCACCATCCTCACTGCCCTGCTGCTCGTGTCGCTCGCCGCATTGCATGCCGCTGAGCCACCGAACCCCATGCCGTTGCCTGATGTTCTTTCATGGCGGACGGCGATTTATGATGAAGCGTTCTTCCAAGGCCGGACCGTGTACGGCGAGGAGGCCCTCACATTCATGTGGCAGAGCATCAACTGGCGAAGCAATCCCGAGGGCATACCTGGGAAGTTTTCAAAGCTCCAGCGGCTCCTTTCCGGCGACGCGCAGCAAGTTGCCATGGTTAACAAGGAAATTCAGAATCAGTGCCGGGGTGTGCTCGCCGACGTAGGCTCTTGGCGGGAGAAGAACAAGAAAAGCCGAAAACCGACGTCCTGGATTCTGCTGGCGTTGCGTGCTCCCGACAAGCTGACGGCGGAAACGCACGCGATCATCCGCGAGACGTTGAAGGCGATTGATCTCGGCAGCAAGGAAGCTGGCTACATCGCCTGGATGCACATCAACGGCGCCAACGGTGCGAACGTCCACGGTTATCTCACGCCGCTGGTGCTCGCGCCGGCACTCATTGACGACCCGAAAGTCCTCGCCGCCGGTGAGCAGGCGTTGCTGGCCGAACTCGTCCACATGAACCGCACGGGCGACATGGGTGAGTTCAACCTGCTGGAGAGCCATTGGTGCGGCACGGCGAGTTGGGAAGATATCACGCGCTACATCCCCGACCCAAAGTTGCGCCGCATGGCACGCCTGATTCGCGAGCGGCTTTGGATCAACCGTTTCCTCACTTGGTCGCCCGCCGTCGAGCGGATCACCGGCCCGGGCAGCCGCACGGCGCCCAGTGAATGGCTCGGCTGCGACTACGAGCGCTCCCTGTTCGCGACCGGCCTCACGAAACCCATCTGGATCAACTACTTCTTCCCCTGGGACGGCTGGGACTCGCGCGCCTTTCGCCACTACCCGGGGGCGCCGCCCGCGACGTTCATGCCCGATCTGCCGTCGTATTTGAACGACCTCGCGTGGCACAAGTCGCTGCCAAACGAGTTGCAGTGCCGTCTCACAGGGGCGAACGAAAAAGCTCCTTATCGGAACAATTTCAAACTGGAAGGCATCGATCAGCCGGCTGAGAACCTGACGAGGAAATACGTCAACTACCAGGGTCGCGGCTACACGCTCGGTTCGACGACTTGGTCGTGGGTGGTCAACACGTGCGTGGTCAACGCCTCCGCCTGGTGGAACAACAGCCGCAATCCGCGCGCGCCGCTCGGCAGCCCGGAGCGGTTCTGCGTCCTCTACCCGCACTATGTCATCAACGGCATGAGCTTCCTCGACAAAGGTGACATCTACTACGAGGAAAAAGGTGGCCAGCCGTTGGCGGATGCCAAAGGAGGCCCCCGAGGGCCGTGGATGCGCGAGTTTGTCGAGTTCGGTCGCGTCGGCACCTTGCAGGATCGCAACACGCTGCTGCTGACGTATGCCGGCAGACCCGGCATGCACCGGGCGAAATTCGTCAAAGACAAAGTCCAGCGCGCCGGCGCCGCGATGTTCCTGTTCCGCTGGACCGACGGCACCGACGGCCTCTTCGTCAACCGCGAGCCGGTCCGCAGTCTGCCGCACGAACTGGCGCCGGGCGATTGGTGGTTCATCGAGGACGGCGACGTCTATGCCGCCGTCCGTCCGCTCGAAGCCACGCGCCTGCGCGGCGGCAAAACGATGTTGGAGAAACGCACCCGTCACGTCGTGCTCTACCAGGACAACGTCGCCGCCGAGAACATCACCGGCATCACTGACGCCGACTGGATCAAGGCCCGCAGCGGGTTCGTGGTGGAAATGGGCGACAAGACCGAGTTCGGCTCGTTCGCCGCGTTTCAGGACAAGATCCTCGCCGGCAAAGTCACCGCCGATGAAGCGGACGGCTTCACGCGCCACATCGCCTACGAGCGCGACGACCGCCGCCTCGACATGCGCTGGCACGCTTACACCGAAGAATACGCCACGCGCAAGATCAACGGTCGCGACGACCCGTGGCCGCAGTTTCTGCAGTCGCCCGAGTTTGCCGTCAACGACAGCGGCCAGCTTGCCGTGAAAGACGCGAAGCTCTCCACCACACCCGGCAAAACCGCGTGGCTGCTCTCCTGTGAGCCTTCACGCACCTGGGTCGCCTACCAGCCGAACGCCGATGCTGCGCTCCCCCTGACGCTGGAGTGTCCCGCCGGGCGCGTGACCTGCGAGCGTTTCCCCCTTGGCAAACTCGTCGTCGCCACTCAACCCGACGGTAGCATCCGTCTCGACGCCGATGCCGAAAGCGCCGAGCTGACGGTCAACACGAAAGCCACCAAAGTCGAAGCCCGCATCAACGGCCACCCTGTGCAAGCCACCTGTGCCGAGAACGGCCAATGGACGATTCGCAGCCTGGAGATCAAACCATGAAACACACCTTCGCAATCCTCACCGCCCTGCTGGCCGTGCTCCACGCCGCCGACGGAAACAATGTCACGGCCGCCAGTCATCGTTCCGACGCGAAAGCAGGCCAGCCCAACATCCTCGATATCCTCGCCGACGACCTTGGCTACGGCGATCTTGGCTGCTACGGCGCGACGAAGGTCAAGACGCCGAACATTGACCGGTTGGCCCGTGAGGGGATTCCGTATCGCCCGTCATCCAAATCGAACCAAGCGCTCGACACGAACGGCGGGTAATCCCCGCCGTTCGGTCAGCTTCACGTTATGTGCCCGAGAACGGATCTTTCTGAAGTAGTGGACTGAAATTGCCAGCCTGAGAGAGAGGTTTTCTTTGATTTGGTTTGCTGGACATGGAAGGAGCACTGGACGTCCTGCCGGACATGCCAAAGCGAGAGTCACAAGAGCAAGGGCTGAGAGCCACTGGCACAGACGGCAACCCGGATCCGCGTCTTAGGGCACAGCTTGCGGGAACCAACGCCAAAACACGGCAAATTGTGGCAATGAGCGGCAAGAGTGAAGAGAAAACAGCGGAAACGCCAGAAGCAGCGAGAGCCGCTGAAAAGGCCGAAATCGGCACTCTCAGCGGCTCTGATGATAATGGGCAGGGGCGGAATCGAACCGCCGACACGCGGATTTTCAGTCCGCTGCTCTACCGTCTGAGCTACCTGCCCGACCATTCAATTTTGGAGGGAATTGGATCGCCCCCAAAATTGAAGGCGGGAATTATAGCTGGGGTAGGTGGGTTGTCTAGCGGTGGCCTCTGATGCATAAAAGCCGGGGTTTTGGCTGGATGCTGGATGCTGGATGCTTGATGCTTGATTCTGGATTCTGGATTCTGGATGCTGGTTTCAAGGATTCTGGGATGCTGGATGCTGGTCACAGTCCCAGATTCCCTCATTCCACCACTCCTTCATTCCTGATTCCCGATTTCCGATTCCTTCATTCCTTCATTTCCGATTCCTTCAATTTACATCGAGGACATTCTTCATGAGAATTGCTGTTTGCCAGGCCGGGGTTGTTTTTGGTGATGTTGAGGCCAATCTGAAGACTACGCTGGACGCGCTTCGAAAGGCTGAGGATGCCGGGGCACAGGTGCTCTGCATGCCGGAGACTTTTCTTCAGGGGTACTTCAATAACGAGGAGGACGCGCTTCAGAATTCAATCTCGCTGGACAGTGCTGAGTTCAAGGAACTGCTGGGTGAGTTCGGTAAGTTCAGTCCGATGTTGTTGCTGGGTCTCAATGAGCTTCGTGGCGATCGGCTGTTCAATACGATGGTGGTTGCTGACAGGGGACAATTGGTTGGCCGGTATTCGAAAAACTATCTCGTCTACGATTACTTCTGTCGCGGGCATGATTTTCCCGTGTTTGAAAAGGACGGGGTGAAGTTTGGGATCATCATCTGCGCGGATTCATCCTATATGGAGCCGGCCCGGATCGAGGCGATGCGAGGTGCGCAGATTATCTTCTCTCCGCATTTCAATTACATCGGGCACAAAGGGGTGGATGCGCATACGAATACTGTGCGCTCTCAGCATGTGGCGCGGGCGGTGGAGAATGAGGTGTATGTGATTAAGGCGAACGTGGTCGTTCCGGAATCGGTGGGCGAGCCCTTTATGGGCTATCCGGGCGTCGGAGTCGGTGATTCTTTCATTCTGAACAGGCAGGGCATCGCTGTGCGCGAGGCAGGGATCTTTACCGAGACGATGCTTGTACACGATATCCCGGAGGAGGATCTCTCTGGCGCGAAACGAAGATATCACAGCGCGAGCGATGAGATCATTCGTCAGCTTTTTGAGGAGTACGAGTCAGAGAGTTTCAAAAACCATCAGCGGAAGGTCTCCAAGTACGACTGATGGTTGCCCGAAACTGGTCAACTTTGAACGCGGGCCAGCAGGATGCCAGCACGAGCGGGGCGGCTCATGGCGACGGCGCGGGCGGGAGCGCAGGGGGCACTACGGGCGGATTGGCTGGAACTCCGGGCGTACCGGGCTCTGCAGTGTTGTCTTTTCTGAATTTTTCGAGCTGCTTGCGCTTCTCTTCGAGGATGTCATTCACCTGACCTTTCTTGCCCTTTTTCGGCTGGCCCTGTGGCACTGATATCTCTTTCTCTACTTCGTCATAGATGTGCTTGTAGGCGATAAAGCCCGTGATGGGCAGGATCAGCAGCTGTGAGAACATGAGGACACCGATCAGTCTTTTGTCTCCTTCGAATCTGGTGAAGAAATACACGGGACCTACAAAAGGGATGAACAGGGTTCCAAGACCCCAGAGAATGCTCTCCTGGAATGCGTCGATGATGAGTACGATACCGGCCCACATGGAAATCAGACTGGACGAGATCTGAAATGCGCAGGCCGCTCCAAACATGTCCTTTGTGATCAGAAAGCCAATCAGCGTGATAATGGTAAGGGCCGCGGCAATTCCTATGAAGGCGACGTTGCTCCCCTTGTTCTTCTGGGCGGCTTTGCTTGCTCTTGCCCGTTCTCTTTTTGTCCGTTTCTGTGCTTTGGTAGTGAGCTTTCCGGGCTGCTCCAGATGCTGGGCAAGCTCTGTCATGACCGCTTGCCGGACGTAATCGACGCGTTCCTGGTCCAGATAGTTCCACTCTCGAATCGTGTCCCAGATGTAAAATGCGGCGCCCTGACCACGTGAGTTGAGTGTAGCCTCTCTGGCCTGCTCGGTCTGGACGGCGTTCAGGTACTGAAGCTCCACACACATGGAGAGGAAACGCATTTCTGCGTGGCTGAGGCCGGTATCTATTGCGGTTGCTGTTCCAGCTTCAGCCCCGACCTCGTCAGCCTGGGCCCAGCCAACGGAATCCTTGCCAAAGGCCGGCTGGTGGCCGTGGTAGAGGTTGGTGAGGTCAGCGCAGAGGTCGGCCACGGTCTGGTAACGATCTTCGGGCTTTTTCTGCATCATTTTTTCAATGACGCGTGAGGTGTTTTCAGAGACGTGTGAGGCTACCTCGTGTGCGAGGGGGATGGGTTCAGTTCGGTGGCGGGCGTAGATGACGGCTTCGTTGGGGCCGTCATAGGGTGGTTTGCCTGTGACGGCGAAAAAAAAGGTGGCACCGAAGGAATAGATGTCAGAACGGAAATCGACTGCTACGCCGGAAGCCTGTTCGGGGTTGGTGAAGAGAGGTGTTCCGAGCACGGCCCCGGCCATGGTGACGGTGGAATCTTCCACCTGGTGTCTGGCGAGGCCAAAGCCGGTGAGGCGGGGGTTGCCGTCGTTTCCGACGATTATGTTTTTGGGTTTGATGTTGCGATGTACGATGCCGAGTGCTTCGGCCATGCCCATGCCTTGTCCAATCCGATAGCAGATGGCGATGGCTTCTTTTTCTTCGAGGCCTCCTGTGCGTTCCACCAACTGCCGCAGGGTCGAGCCTTCCACATGCTCGAGGGCCTGGTAGTAGAGGCCATCGGGTGTCTGCCCCGTTCCCAGGGTGTGAACGACGTTGGGGTGGTCCAACTCGGCGAGTATGCTGGCTCCTCTGAGGAATCTCCCAACAATGGTCTCGTTCCGGGCCGATTCCGGGCTCAACACCGTGAGCGTAGCCGGCGCGCCGTTGGCCGTTCTGCCATGGAAGGTTACCCAGGCCGCACCCTTATCCTGGACGCCTTCAATGGTGTATTCACCCACCTGACGCAGGCCTTTAAAGGATGCCTGGGATTGCTGTGTTCCCATCTGCTTTTTCCGCTGATTGCTTCCCGCGCTCTTACCTGTCTGCCCGGTCTAGCCTAACGATATGAACTGCTGTCGCAAGGGAAGCCCACGCCCGGCCGCCTTCAATCTGAAGCCAAAAAGAAAAGCCGACTTCGAAGCTCCTTCGAAGCCGACTTTCGTGATGTAGCGCCCCAGGAAACTTCTCAGTCCTTAACAACAGGAGGCAGCCTGCAGGAGGAAAAAGGAGGAGAAAGAATTACGGGTACCTGCCTGGCAATCGGCGGGTCGGACCTATCAAACAGGCAGGCGCCCGATTCAGTTTCCAGCGATTCTCTGTTGTTTGGCCGCCGCCTCTCTTTCGTTTGGATTGTCTGTGCAACGAGCTCTTTGCCGGTACCGGTCTCTCCACAGATCAGAACCGGGGTATCCACTTCAGCGAATGCATCAATCAGGCTGACGACTGAATGGCCTCACTTTCGCCGACGATGTCCAATGCTGCTCAGAGACAATCTGCCGGAGCTGCTGGACTTCGGTGCGAAGTTGCCTTTCGTTCTTGATGCGCTCAATCTTGGCCAGAAGATCTTCGATGATGACGGGTTTGAGCAGATAATCGCAGGCCCCGTTGCGAAAGGAATCGACGGCGCCATCAAGCGTGCCATAAGCGGTAATCATGATCACCTGCGTGGCCGGAATCCGTTCCGTTAGTTTTCTTAGGACCATGTCGCCGTTCATCCTGGGCATCATCAGATCGCAGAGCACGACGTCAGGCAGGAAGCTGGCCGCGAGTTTGAGGCCCCTTTCACCGTCCGAGGCGGTCTCGCACTCGTAGCCCTGCTCCCGGAGTTCAGGGGCGATCTCTTCAGGGAACACATCTTCATCATCCACCATGAGGATCTTCAAGGGGCTCGTATGTTTCTGTTCAAGGACGGGCGCTTCGGATTCTGACATAGGCTTGGCCAAACGGTTTTAATTTGCAGGCTCTGGGTATTAGCCTGCTTTTAGCTCAGCAACGGACCGGTTATCCACAGGAATTCTCTACATGCCCATTCAGTCGCTTTCAGGTCTCCGGGTCATCGATCTGACTCGAGTGCTCGCAGGCCCCTATGCCACCATGATCCTCGCGGACCTGGGGGCCGAGGTCATCAAGGTTGAACTGCCCGGTACCGGCGATGAAGCGCGGCAGTTTGGCCCTTTTCAGAATGGCGTCAGCGCTTATTTCATGAGCGTCAATCGTGGAAAGAAGAGCATCACACTCAACCTCCGCAGCGATGAAGGAAAAGAGGTCCTTAAGGGGTTGGTAAAGGATGCCGACATCCTTGCAGAGAACTATCGGCCCGGCGCAATGAAGCGTCTTGGCCTGGATTACGAGGTGCTCAAGGAAATCAATCCGGGCCTCATCTACGCGGCCACTTCCGGGTTTGGTCAGACCGGGCCGTTGTCCCCCCTTGGCGCTTACGACATGATCATCCAGGCCATGGGAGGGCTCATCAGCATCACCGGCGAACCAGACCGGCCGCCGGTCCGTGTCGGAACATCGATTGGCGATCTTTCGTCCGCGCTGTTCACCGTCATCGGCATCCTCTCCGCGCTTCATCACCGTGAACGGACGGGCGAAGGACAACTCGTCGATATCGCCATGCTCGATTGCCAGGTCGCGTTGCTCGAGAACGCGGTGGCACGCTACGCGGTCACTGGCGAAGTACCCCAACCGCTGGGCTCGCGGCATCCGTCTATTACGCCATTCCAAATCTTCACATCCAAAGATGGCTACCTGGTCATCGCGGTCGGCAACGATGCCACGTGGAAGAAATTCTGCGAACACGTTGGACGCCCCGAGCTCGTAACAAACCCGCGCTTTGCCACCAATCCCGATCGTACTGAAAACCAGCCGGACCTGGAACTCCTGCTGAACGAGATTTTTCAACAGAAGACGACCGAAGAGTGGCTCGAGAGTCTCGAATCTGCCGGCATCCCCAGCGGTCCGATCCAAAACGTCGAACAGGTCATCCAGCATCCTCAGATTCAGGCCCGCGAAATGATGACCGAGGTGCCACATCCAGTCGCCGGGCCAACCCTGATGCCGGCCTCACCAATCAAACTCTCGGATACTCCGACCCGTGTTGATAAGCCCGCGCCGGAGCTCGGAGAACACAATCAGATGGTCCTGCGTGAACTGTTGGGAATGAGTGAGGAGGAAATCGCTGCGCTGGCGGAACGTGGGGTGATTTAGATTCATGTGGATTCAGGATTCATGTGGATTCAGGATTCAACTAAATTCAGGATTCATGTGGATTCACGATTCATGTGGATTCGGAACGATCTGCCTCATTCGTTGTTTCCTTTAATTCGTTGGAAGCCCTTTCTGCATTCGCTGTTTCCTTTAATTCGTTGGAAGCCCTTTCTGCATTCGCTGTCTCCTTTAATTCGTTGGAAGCCTTTCCCTACCCCAGGGCCGATCGAAATTCAGGTCGCCCACAGACGCCCGGCTCGAATGCAAAGACACATCCGGCGTGTTCATCCATACCCGCCCTCCAGACGGCACCAAGGGAAGTGACGTAGAGCGTTTCGAGATTCTCGCCCCCGAAGGTAACGCTGGTGACAGCTTTCGTCGGCATCTCGACTTGCAGCAGGAGTTCACCTTGCGGGCTGTAGCGCTCGACCGCGCCACCACCGCAGACAGCTACCCAGAGCCCGCCCTCTTCATCGACAGCCAAGCCGTCCGGAACGCCCTCTGAAGTCTGAATAAGAACCTGTCGTGGACCGATACTCCCGGTCTCTTCGTCATAGTCGTAAACATAAACGGAGCTTGCCGCGGTATCTGCAAAGTAGAAGTGCTTTCTGTCGCGTGATACCGCTATGCCGTTGGGGCCGCCGATGCCTTCGTCCACGAACGCGTGAGTTCCATCGCATTCAATGCGCGTGAGCCTTCCTGATTGTTCAGGTCGTCCCTCGCCTGCATCGATGGGTTGCATGCCGCTGTAGATTCTGCCCAGAGGATCCGCGGTGCAATCGTTGAACCCGGTTTCAAAGCCTCTGTGCAGGATCTCAGTCTGACCGTTCCTCCAGGCCGACAGTTCTCCGGATTTTCCGAACAGCAGCAATGCACCGTCCCTCTGAAGCGTGATGCCGCTTATCTTGCCGGGCTCATAGCAGCAGATGTTCTGATCGCTCGATGGGTCGTAGCAAAAGAGCCGGCCGTTCGAGACATCAGCCCAGTACAGGACGCCTTCGTCCGGATGCCAAGTCGGGCTTTCGCCGACCTCGATGGTCGGTTCGTCAATGACAATTCGGATATCCACGCTTACCTTTCTGTTGAATGCAATTCTGAGGCCCCGTATCTGGACTTGCTCTCATCATCGGTGACTGGTATTCGTGTTCAACCGTGACTGCTCATCTTTAGAAATGAAGTTTCAGAAAGGAACAATCATGTCTGCCGCACACCCACTGGATGCGATTGCCCTAAACATCAAAGTCACCGCTCAAGTCTCACCTGAGCCCACCGATGACGACCTCGCATTCGTCAGGCAGATGGGGGTGGAGTACGTGGTATCCTGGACGGATGCTGAGCACGCTTCGTACGAATACTACGCACAGTGCCGGAAGCGTTTCGAATCCGCCGGGCTCAAGCTCTACGGGCTCGGCAATCGCGATGTGCACAATCAGGAAGCAATCGTCCTTAACCTGCCTGGCCGGGACGAGAAGATCGAGGAATACAAACGGCACCTCCGAAACCTTGGCAAGGCGGGGATTCCTTACACCACTTACGCACACATGGGGAACGGCATCTGGAGCACCGAGCCTGAGCAGACCCGCGGCGGCGCGCGAGCAAGAGGCTTCGATCTTTCAAAAGCGACCGCCGGGCACTGGTTCAAACAGGAATACCCAATGCCGCTCTCACACGGCCGCGAATACTCCCAACAGGAGATCTGGGATAACTACGAGTACTTCATCCGCCAGGCCGCGCCGGTAGCCGAAGAGGCAAACGTCATGATCGGCATCCATCCGGACGATCCTCCGCAGCCGGAGCTTGCCGGGGTGCCGCGCTGCATCTTCAGCAGCTTTGACGGATACAAACAGGCAATGGATATCGCCGACAGCCCCAACGTCGGCATCTGTTTCTGTGTCGGATGCTGGCTTGAGGGCGGCGACCTGATGGGTAAGGGGACGGCGGAATCGATCCGCTACTTTGGCGAACGAAACAAGATATTTAAAGTCCACTTTCGGAACGTAGACCAGCCACTTCCCCATTTTGTGGAGACGTTCGTCGACGATGGTTACTTTGATATGTATCAGGTGGCCAAAGCGTTGCAGGAGGTCGGATTCAGAGGCGTGATGATTCCCGATCACATCCCCGGCATGGTCGGCGAACGTTCGGGGGCTGCATATACGATCGGTTACATGAAAGCCCTGGTGAAAAGAGCGGAAGCGGAAGTGGCCAGATCGAATTGAAGACTCCGTCTTGGACTACTGGCTTTTGTTTTCGATCGGGGGCGGTCCAGTTCGCATGCGGCTGGTATGAATCACCCAGCCTTCATCACCATCGGGCCTTTTGTCACGGACGGAAAGCATCCCGATGATGTGCTGGCCGCCCGGCTCAACGAAGACGCGCAGTGCCTTAATGGGCTTTCCGCCGGTCATGGCGGGATTGATTTCAGGTTGTTTGCCATAGAGCTTCCAGTGGATGCCGTCGGTTGAATAGAGATGGTAGACGGCGCGAACCGGCCAGTTGTCTGAGCTCCATAGATGCCATTCGTTTCTTGCTACACGAAGGACCGTGGGAAAGGTAAGGCCCTGGCCGGTGACCTTCGGATGAGTGGAATAGACACGTGCGAGCGCACGGATCTTTCCCCCGGCATCGTGGATGAATTTCCACGGGCCCTTCAGTCCTGGAGCTTCGGCGATTGCCAGGTCTCCGTTGAAGCCGTCCAGGTAGACGCGCCAGCGACCGTCTTCGAGTCGAAAGATTGAGCCGCCGTCGCTCCAGATGATCCGTTTTGCCGCCTCCTCTTCGATCTCGCCTTTCATCTTTCCCAGATAACGCCACGTGTCTTTTCTGCCCGTTCTGGATGTCCAGAGCGCAGGCAGGAGCGGAACCGCTCCCGGTGCGTATTGATGCACAACACACCCGAGGAAGACGTAGCCAATATCTGGATACCAGGCCATGAAACCTCGGGTGACTCCGCGTGTTTCAGACATCTTCTCCGGTTGGTTGGGTACAGGCACATCGCGAATCATCGGCTTCAAATCCGCTACGACCTCCCGCGGGCCGAGGGCATCCATCGACTTGCCGTAACGGACCACGAGCTTGTTGCTGAGCGGATAGCGGAGGGTGTTCCCAGGCTCGTGTTGCCAGAGCGAGTGCCAGTATTCGATCCGGCCATCTCGCACGATGGTCGAAACATACGCGTCATAGGCATCGACTCGCCGGAACGGCTCTATCCAATGCGATTTGCCGGGTGGCGGTGCCGCGGTCTCTTCCGCTGTCACTGGGTAAAAGATTCCCGCAAAAGCGATGACCAGGCAAATGATGGAGGGGAACGTGTGCTGGAGCAGGTTATCTGAGCTCATATATATGCACGGCCGTCGGGCCGTAGGAGTAACCGGTGCCGCTGGGGATCATTGAGTTCAACTCGCGGTTGGGGTCTTTGATGAAGCCGAACATGTCGCCGATGACGCCGTCGGATTCGAAGCCGTAGGTGTCCGTGCCCTCAAAATTGTCGCTGAAGCTGCCGTCTTCCGCGGTAATGGTACGGTCTTCAAAGAGCACTTTGATTTTCGTGCCGGCTTTGAGGCCTGGGACGTTGATGCGGACCCTGGAAAGCAAGGTGCGATCTATGCCGACGGTGTCTTCGCAGAAGACGCGGATGGTTTCTCCGCTGCGCTCCAGGGCCGAGTAGTCCCACAAGGCGCGGCCGTTTCGGGTCAGGTATGCGAATCCATCGACAAGCCGACCCACCAGGCCTGCCTTCTCGGCATCGATTTCGATGCGATACCATTCGCCGGCTTTCGGGACGCGGCCGAGATTGTGGAAATGTCTAGACTGGTAGATGTGCTTGCGCACTTTCTGGCGTCCGGCCTCCGCACTGTTCTTGATCCAGTCGGCCACGTTCCGGCCGTGCATGAGGTGCTGCACTTTGACGAGTCGCTTGTGTTTCTCGGGAGGCAGAATCCAGTTGATGTCGTGCCAGACCGAGTGGCTGAGCTCGGAGTACATCAGGATGTTGCCGTCGACCCTGCAGAACTGATCGAAATTAAAACTGCCGAACACCGCGTTGTGCGCGAAGCGGCCATCGCCTCGAACACCGACCATGATCCAGTCCGGCCTGTCATTCGGATCGATCCACACCTGCTGGATGATCTTGTCACCCTTCTGAATCAGCTCCGGCAGAGGCAGACCGCGAAAGCCGTGAATCCGGATGCCGTCCGGCCGGTACCACTGGGTGTTGACAGTGTCACCTTCGTGGCTGGCCCGGCCGGAGTATTTGACCTCGTTGTTCCATTGCCAGTTGCCGAGAATGATGGGGCCGCAGTTGGTCGCGAGGATGGTGGTCTTGCCTTTGTGGCGGGTGACCTTGTGCGAGATGTTCGGCGTGAAGGTGACGTCCGGCGCCTTATCGAGGCTGTTGAGCGGTCCTTCCAGATAGCGCAGTTCGCCAGCCAGCCCGCGATTGAAGGTCGGATCGCCGATGCCCTGGATCATAGAAACACCGCACGAGCCGCGAATGATGTTTTCGTAGGTCTCGAACCGGTAACGCTCGAAAGGATGATTATCGTAGAGCTGCGGGAGATAGACCCAGGCAACGTTGCGACCGGCCCGGCGGCAATAGGGCAGGAGCACGACGTTGAAGTCCATCGGCCCCCACATTTCGGTTTCGCCGTGGACCATGTCGTAGATGTGCAGGTCTCCGAGCCACCATGCATTGAAGGCCCCGCTTGTGCTGATGGAGATGGGGCGTTTGGAGACTTTGCGGATCCAGTCGTTGCTGGCTTTGTGTTTCTTCAATTGGTCGGGGTTGTGGAAATCGATAGTCCGTTCCCAGCCGCCCGCATTGATGGACACCACATTCTTCATGCCGCCGGACTTGACGAATCCTTCAAGAGCTTTCTTCTGCTCGTCACTCATGCCGGTGACGGCGATGATTCCGTTCTGCCCACTCACCGGTTTGATCTGAATGCCGTAGAGCCCGTGCACGCTCCACAGCTTTTGCAGGCTCTCGAATTTGCCCTCGTTGCCCTGCGTTAACCGCTGCCCCATGAGGTCGAGCTGGTCGATGATGGGGAACGTGTGCCGGATGCGCTGGTTCTGGTGCGTTGCGCCGGTGATAAAGCGCGGCTTGTTGTTGATGAGCAGCGCGCCGTCCCTGCGTATCTCCACCTTTTTGATTTCCGCCTGCTTCGGCGCTGGCTGCATGCGGCCGAACGGCGCGCTCTCCTGCGAGAATATTTCTTTTCCAGCCGCATCGGTTCCTCGCACACGCAGAACAGTGTCGCGCACGGGAAAATCGTGAGGCCAGACTTTGAGCTTGCCGAGACCGAGTTTCGTGACGATCAGATTGGTGTGGTCGCAGCGAGTGACTGGCGCGGGCAGGTTGAATTCGAGCCCGTTGGTTTTTGCCAGCTCAGGCAGCTTTGCCCGTGTCTCTTTGAATGCAGCGGACGCATCGTTGAAGGTTTGAGAGCCGAGAACTTTCTGATCGGAAGCTCGGTACAGCTCGAGCGTCAGTTTGCTCACCTTTTTCAACGTGGTTGCCGATACGCCGAGGTTCAGCGAAGCGGAGATGGGATTCTCGTTCGGCAGGCTGTAGTGCCGGGCTATATCCACATCGACGACCACCGGCCATGTATTGAAGGCATAGCTTGCGCCGGCGACAGTTTTCTTGCCGTCCAGCAGCTCGACATCAAACCGTGCCTGCTGGAGCAGTTCGCCTGCGAGCTCATCGATGGTGTACGGAACGGTGAGCGCGACAGGTTTCCCTTTTCCTGCACGCACTTTTTTTGAAGCCGTCTCCACCGGCTCTCTGCCTGGAAACGTGGTCTTCAACTTAAGCTGCCACGAACCGGAGCGGCCATTATTAATGAAGGAATAGGAGAGTGCGTTCTCGCCGAAAAATCGTTCACCGAAATCAAGTGCACCATCACCCAATCGCGGCACGACCGGTTGCTGTTGCGACGGCGGTTTGATGCCGCGGCCCCGCAATATCGCGGCATCCGAGGTGCGTTCCATCACCAGGAGATCGTCCCACCAGACTGTGCCGCAGGTCATGCCGTACGGTCGCGTACCGCCGTCATCAAGAGTGTGTCCGTTGAAGCCTCTCGCGCAGAGCCGCACGCGGACGCCCTTCACCGGCTCATTGTTGAGGCAGGCGAAAGTCTTCCGCACGTAACGCCAACTGAAGGTGCCATTGCCGAAAAGGAAAGACCCGCCTCGATTCCATTCCGGCTCTCTCGGTCGCTTGTCCGGCATGTGGTCACCGTCCTGATTCACCAGCCTTACGTCCAGCAGTTTGATCCGATCTGCCCGCACATAGACGCCGACTTCAATGACCCGCGGCTTCGTCTGGTTGAGTACGATCAGATTGCTCTCGATGTATTTCTCGTCGCCGGGATAGACGTCGAAACGCAACGAACGCTCGCCGCTCCGTACGACGAGATTATCCGTCGTAACCACGCCCCGATTGGGCCGAAACGCATGATTCCAATCGGTCCAGACGTAGTAGGTCGGCCCGATGGCACGGAACTTCCGCTGCTCGCTCCAGCCCACCGGATAGCCGCCGGCATCGACCTGTTCGAAACTCGCGTTGCCGATGAGATTGGGTGAGTTCGGGATCTGCTGCTGCACGACCACGTCATCAAACTCGGCCGGCCCGGTAAGCGTGAGCGTCATGGACTTGGCGGGATCTGTCTGAGCGGATGCCGGACATTCAACGCTGACCTTCTTCCAGCCCCCGCTGCCCGGCGCAGTTACCTTGATGCCGCCGAGAGTGATCGTGCCAGCGCCTTTCACCCAGGCTGTTGCCTTCCACGGCACCGCGAAGCGGGCCTTTTCATCTTCATCCATCTTAATCGGACCCATGGGCCCGCCCTTCCACGCGCCTCCACCGTGCTGGTAAATAGCGCGATAATGTTGCTGAGTTGCGATTGCCTTCTCATCCGCCAGTTTGATGGCATGCTGACCCGAACGTGCGCCTGATTCGCTGCGGGACCAATTGCCCCTGAGCATCCAATAGTCCGGCACCGAATCTCTCTGATTGTAGTACCAATCGCCTTTGAAGCTGATGCAATGCGATTCTGCTACCGCATTCACAAAGTCCTCTTCAAAACCGGGGTTTCTTGCCACATTCCCCGACCACTGTTCGGCGAACGAGAACGGAGTGCCGATTAACAGGAGGGCAGCAGAAATAATCTTCCATGCAGTTGATTGAACCATTGTGGATAATTGAGAGGAGTTCGCTGGATTATCAAGGGTAAGATACTGAGTGTTCGCTAAGAACTTCTTCCTTCGAGCAAACGGGGATTAAGAAGAAGAAAGAATGTCAGACGAAAAAGAAGAAGAAAGAATGTCAGACGAATGGGGTCAGACGAATAAGAATAAAGAAAAGTCTTGATTCCATACCTGTTTCAGCAATCGTATTTCTCTTCACCTATTTGGCTCATAGAGCGCTGGTGTGAATTACTCCGAACTTTAAAGGAAGAATAGATGGAACTGAAACCTGTGGAAAACTCATGCGCTGTCGAGATCGATCCGGGCGTCCCGGCCATTGGAAGGATCCGGCTTTGGGTTCCGGAAGCCATCGTCTCCAACATTGGCAACTGTGCTGTGTATCCCGTCGGCGACTGGTCAACTTCGGCAGATGGACTGCGCCAGACGATCCCTGTGGAGAATTCGGTTGGGCCCGGCAACTGTCCAAGAATCGATGAGACGTCTTTCGAGTGCTGCGGGATCCGTATCCCAGCGGACCAGCGTGTCGAATGGGAGACCAGCGTTTTCGCCGAAAAGGACCGCACGACCTTTACCATCCGAGTCACGAATCTCGGCGACCAGCCTGTCCGCAAAGCGACTGCCGCCATCTGCATGAAATTCTGTGAGGCCGAATGGTGGTCGGATGAGAGAACTTTCGGAGTATCCGGCGGAACAGCGGTCCCGCTTTCCGAGCTGGGAATGGATGCCGGCCGGCCAAACACCTTCCAGGCTTACCTGCTGAAAGGCGTTGAGTATGAGAATGTGTTCTATCGCGAATACTGGGGAATCAACCGCCACCGATTGGACAGGGCCCTTCTGGTGAGCGAGCACACCGAAGCCGGTCTCTGCGTCGGCATCGAATCCGAGAGCGCCTACGGCATGCACAGCAACCGAGGCAATCCCTGCACAGACATGTTGCTCGCCTTCGGCGACATAGAAGGACATGGGACAGCCGAGGCCGCGGGAGCGATGTGGGTGAGACGGGGTCTGGGAAAGGACATCATCGGCTGAGGATAGTTACCTGCTCTTCGGCCCGGCTTCAGGACCTGCGGCGCGGGAAAGGGTTGCCCCGGCAACCTGCATCTTTCAAACAGCTGGCCCTGGCTGGTTTCGGTAATACTGCGTGCCAAAGCTGTCCAGGTGTTCGGGCAGAAAGAACATGGCTCCGTTTCGAATCGGGATACCGCGCTCCAGGTAGTCCAGATAGGCGCGGCGGAGGCGAGTATTCCGCGGCGCAGTCTTGGGATCTACATCATCCGTGTACCAGACAAAGTAGAAGCCGGCCTTCCCGTTTGAGCGATTCGGATACAGATAAAGCTCCTGCATGTAACGAACGAGGTTCGATTGCGGGCCGAGAATCTCCTCGAGCTGCGTATTGAAGATCCACGAAGAGCACACCAGCGCCTTGAAGGGCCGCTCCGGAAAGTACTGAGGAAAAAATTCATTCGCCTGCTGCATGGATGCTCCGCAGTCCTCGACGGTCATGTCTTTCCCCTCGGGAATGTGCATCGCCAGCACCTGGTCGCCAGGCTGCAGCCGCAATTCCCAATCTGGCTTCTTCAAGGTCACCTCCTGCTTGACGGCCATGCCGAAGGGCGAGGCCGGGGACGCGGTAATCTGTTCATCGTCCTCACACCAGCGGGATGTCCAGCCATCTTTTTCGTCGAACTTACCCAGCGCGCCGTCCACGAATCCTTCGCCGGTGAACTGAATCCCCTCTTCATTGAGAGCCAGCGTCTCCCCGGTCTGCCTGTGTTTGTACACCTTGATTTTTCCGTTGAAAGGGTTGGCGATGTATTGCAGCCGCCCAAGCCGAAAGAGCCACCCCCAGGCATGAATGCGAAACCACCCCATCAGCCGCAGTTCTGCCCCGAGCCTGCCCCCGGTGATACTTGCGTAGCGATTCCTGGCGATGCGAATATCCGAACAGGTTTCGCGAGTCACCTTCTCCGGTAATCCACTTTTGCGATGAAGCTCAACAGCGGTCCTGGCGGCATCCAGAATGACCAGTAAGTAAAAGACGCCGCACTTATCCCCGAGGCTGTTCTCCAGCACGGGCCACTCAGCAAACCGGCGATAGTCATTGTCATCAGACCAGAGCCGGTGACAGTGCCAGAAAAGTTGCAGCAAAGCCGGCGAATCTGCAATCCTCTCGGCCACCTCAATCATCGGCGCGGCATCTTCCGATTCCAGCGCGCCCCACTCACAGGATTCACGAATCTGGTCAGGCTGAAGAAAGATCGGCAGCGAGTCTGGAATCGAAGACAGCGATTCCTGCCAGCCGCGGCAGATCACTTCTTCAAAGTGTTCCTCTTCTCCGAGCGCCTGAAGTAACTCTGTTGGATTCATCATCTGTGCGCTGTAAGCGGGGTAAAACGGTACAGATCTGCAGAGCTGCCGCGGAGCGTCAGCACTACGATACGAGAAGCTCACTCACATCTATCAGATACATCTGCCGGCCTGAGCCTTCATGCGCGGAATCGATGACGACACTCTTGCCGTCCGGGCTGAAACGCGGATGCAGATCGCATCGCCATTCGCCCTGATACGGTTCGGGCGATGGGAAATCACCAAGCGGAATTTTCCGGTCGGTTGGCACGTGATAGAGATACAGGCTCTGAGTCCTGTGTTCGCCCATGGGATAGGTGTCATTCAGAACCCATTCGGTGTCGGGGAGGTAGGTGCAATGCCCGTTCGCCAGCATCTTGTCTTCTCCGACGACCTCTACTTCACGTGTGCCGTCTTTGTAGAGATAGAATTTGTCCTCCTTCGATGGATGCCACGACCATGCCAGAATGTGCTCGGTGTCGCGCCAGATGAAATGGGAAGTACGACCAAAATCGTCAACCACGCGGATGTCACTACCGTCCGGCGCGGCCGTCATCATGCGCGTGTGGAAGCCGGACTGCGATGCACGGCACCTGTGCAGGAAAATGAACCGGGAACCATCCGTATTGAACAGCAGGTGATTGAAGTAATGTTTCGCATCGCTCAATTCGAAGTTGGGGTTCGGAATCTCTACGACCTGCGCGATTGAAATGATTTCTTCGCAGTCACCAGTCTCCAGGTTGAGTCGATAGATACCTGAATCTGCGGGCGCCAATTCATTTACACAGGGGTCAGGCAGGCCGGGGTAACCGTAGCCCGGCCTCATGTCTTGAATACGCCGGAAGTCCGGGGCGACGGCCGTTTTGCCGTCCGCACTCACAGTATAAATTGCATGGGGGAATGTTCGTTCTTCGCCGGTATTCACATTCTTGATATGGCAGACAAAGTGATCGCCATCGAAATCGTTCCACAGGATCTCATCATTCGATCCGGGGCGCCACTGCAGCATACAGCCCTGCTGCCAGCACCAGGCCCGCGTCTCGCCCAACTCGATCCAGCAATCGTCATCTTCGAGGTCGACCATACCGATTTTGATGACATCGTTTTCAGTGGGCGAGCGGTGCTCGAAGTCGACTTCCATTCCGAGCACAAAACGGCAGGAGGGATCGAATTGCAGCTTGTCGTAATACCCAAACCAATGGAACTTCGGCCCGTTGGTGATCCGTCGGAGAGACGTGTCTGCGTTGGCACTGTTCTTCATTTCAGAATCCTCTGATGCTGACGGTGACTCATCGGTCCGTTCGGATGTTTCTTCCGCGCGGTCCGTTCGGTCGTGAGAATTACTTCGCGTTCGCTCTGTTTCCCTCGACCAGATATGCGTTGAAATCGGGAGATATGTCCGCCCTGCGCAGCGGGAAAGTTACTTTGCCGCCGCTATAGGTGCCTTCCAGCACAGGCTCAGCCATGCTGGCGGTCTGGCGAATGTCCAGGCAGTTGTAGATGCGATACGCCTGCCCCTTTTCCAGCGCGGCGCTCAGATCTACCTGGCACTTTTCCAGCCGGTCCCAATTGAAGATGCCGACGTTGGCCCGACCCTTGGCAAACTTGTTCGGGAAAACGAAGACTTTCGTTCCTGTCGGCTTACCGTTCCGACCGGGCAGCATCTTCGCGTGCCTGTCGAGGCCGAGGGCTTGCCACTGCTCAAACGTCAGGAGATCCTTCTCGTCGACTTTCTCCTGGAGCGCGTATCGGAACGGCTTCGGCCTGCCGTTGGCGATGTAAGTGTTGCTGTCAACATCGTAGCCACCGAGGTCGGGCTTCGCTTTTCCCCGCACTGCGCAGCCGGTGGGCCCGGAACTGATCTCGACGAGCACACCGGTCGACCAGATCGTGTTGCCGCTGACCCTCAAGTTTTTCCAGGGGCCGAGGGACAAGCCGAAGAATGCACCCATGAGCGTGTTGTCGCGGCACTCGCCCTTGATATTGATTATGTCGCGGTAATTGGAGAGGCGTGCGTTCGGGCGCCATTGCTGAACGGCGGATGGCTGGTATCCGATGTTGCCGATCAGACGGATACGCTCGGCCGGCTTACGGCCAGCGATCAGAAAGTTGTCCATGGTCTGCTTCGGCTTGTAAGCGCCTGCGATGAAGCAGATGTTCTCGATGATGTCGAAGCCCTTGATCTCGCCCTGTTGAGTGTACACGTGCACATTCCAGCCACACCCGCGATACACGATGTTGTGCATGAAAACCTTCGTGCCGACTTCGTTCTGGGCGTAGAAGGCGTGTCCGTGTCCCCGTCCCGCCTGCTCCAGGTATCCGAAGTCGTGTATCATGCAGCCGTAGACTTCCAGCTCCTTCGCGCTGCTCCAGCAGCCTGTTCCCATGCGACCGCCAAAGATGTTGCAGTTGATTATCTTCGCCCCTTGGCCGCCGACGGCGTTCAGGGCCGTGGGCACTTTGTGCTTTTTCATCCACGGATCCCAGTCGAGGTCCCCGATCTCCAGGCCGATGAGATGTGCGTACGAGCTCTTCAGGGTCACTGCTCCGTTGAGATGAGCCGCCTCGCCGGGAACAGGCATTACCTTGACAGGCTTTTCCTTCGTGCCCGACAACATCACCTCGAAGGGCAACCGTTGGACCCCATCCATCTTGCCGTCGTATCGGCCTCCCATCAGGTAGACCGTGTCGCCGGGTTTAACGGACCTCTCGCCAGCCAGGACCGAGAAAACATCCCACGGCGCCGCTCTCGTGCCCTTTGCATCCGGACTGCCTGTGGGCGAGACAAAGTGGTCGGCCCTGCTGTCGCCGAGGGCGAGGAACGCCGCTAATACAAGGGCAAGTGCTGATCTGACTTTCATGAGTGTCTCCTTGCCAGAAAGTTGCCGTTGACCGAAGCGACTGCGCATTGTGGCAATGTTCTTCCAGCCGGTCACATTGCTTTCTAATGTCCCATGTGGTTTTCGTTCTCCAGTCTCAACCATTCTGTTTCTCTTCGGGTCATCACGAGAGAAGCGGCCTGGAGACAAGATGTCAGTTCCTCTCCGGTCCGGGGTCCTACGATTGGTATCACAGGAAAAGACTTGTGCAGCAGGCAGGACAATGCAATCTGGGTGGCAGAGAATCCTCCCATTTTCTTCCCCAGGTCCGCGGCCCGTCGAAGCCGTTCAAAGTTATCGTCGGTGCCATACACCTCGACCATTCGCGCGACGAAGCCGTCTTGGATCTCATGGGCCATGGCACGCATCTCCCGAGTGAACTGTCCGGTGAAAAACCCCCTCGCCTGAGACGACCAGGGAATCAGAGGTATCCCGGTTTGCCCATGCCATCTTTCGCCGTCTCTGTCAACGGAAACCAAGCCCGGATAAAAGGGTCCCGTCGGCACGGCGAGGCTGAGATTGTTACTGACCGCCGAGAATCCTCTCAAGCCGTGTTTCTGTGCATACTCGTTGGCCTCGTCGATACGGGGATACTCCCAGTTCGAGGCTCCCAAAGCGCGAATGCTACCGCGGTCCAATTCTCTGTTAAGGCAGTCCATGATCGTTGCCACCGGGACCGTGGGGCTGTCCCTGTGTAGCATGTACAGGTCCACGTATTCAGTTCCGAGCGTTTCCAGGCTTGTCGTCAGCTCCCGTTTAATCACCGCCAAAAAGTCTTCTGCGCTCAGACCATGGCCGGTACCGTGCCCCCCTTTAGTTATGAGGATTACCTGGTCACGGGCACGGCGAGATTCCAGCCATGAGCCGATAACCTGCTCGCTCTCGCCATAGATGCGGCCAGTGTCAACCACCGTCCCCCTTTCTCGGCAAAAGCAGTCCAGGATGTTGAACCACGCGTCTCTGCTTTCCAGTCTGAAGAAGGCCGTGCCAAGTGCCAGTTTCGACACAGGCTTCTCAATCCCCTCGAGAGTGATACTGCTGGTCTGGTTCATTCTTGGCTCAGATAGCGATTGATTATCTCGAAGTCCTTTCGAGCCGTCCGGGCGGGATGCTCCCGCCCTTCGGCGCCCAGGCACTCAATGGAAAGGCAACCATCGTAACCTGCTTCCCGCAGCAGAGGAAGTACCTCGGAATAGTCCGTAATGCCTGTGTCAAGTTCCTGAAAATGCCAACCGCCCTCAGCATCGATGAAGCCATTTTTGAGGTGTGTGTGAAAGATACGCCCCTTGAGCCTGGAAATAGTATCCGGCATTTCTTCACCGGCGAAGCTCAAATTGGAGAAGTCGACCGTGAGTCCAACACAGTCCGGCGGCGTCATGTCGAGAAAGCGTTCGGACGAGGCGAGGGTATCCGTCAGTTGCTTCATGTGTGTTTCAAAAGCGAGTTTCACTTCGACCTTTCTGGCCAGTGGAACGAGTTCGCTCACGGCATCGGCAATGCACCGCCAGTGCTCTTCTGAAGCGTCGCCAGACCCGGGCGGACCTGGAGTCATTTTGACCACTTCAGTCTGAAACAGAGCCGCCAGGCTGATGAATGTTTCGGCAACTCTGAGCTGCTCCCTCAGTCCCGCACGATCAGTGAAGTTGTTGAACATCGAGAGAGCCGAAACAGTCAGCCCTGCGTCCCTGATTTCCCGTGCGACTCTTTCTGGATCTGCTGTTGCTGTCTCATAGTCCAGATGTGGCGCGGCACAGGCAAGTTCGATCGCGTGGTACCCAATATCTGCCGTTACCTTTATTGCCTCGGTAAGCGGAAGTGCAAAGAGGCTCTGGCTGAAAAGTGAAACATTCATTCCTGGATGTCTGGATGGTCGGCTTCTTTCACGGCAAGTGCCCCGGGGGAGAGCTTCAACGTAGCGTCATTGCTGGTCGTCCGAGCTCTTTTTCGGTTCTTGCACATGGAGGGAGCCATCCTTGAATTCATCGAACAAGGCTTGCGCCAGCTTTGCACAGCCTTCCCACGCAAGCGGGTGGCCCGCATTACAGGCTGAGACGAAGCCGTAATCGCGAAAAGGAAAAAGCACGGCCTGGCTGAAGAAAGTTCCGGCAGAGCCATTGTGAAAACTCACCGTGACCTCTCCCGCTTTATTGATGTTCCAGCCGAGCGCATATCCCTGAATATCCTCATGCATGAACCGGATGGTTTCGCTCTCGAGGATCGTTTCCATGCCTCTCAGCCCCCGCAAATGGACCTGCGCGAATTTCGCAAAATCGACGATGGAGAGACTGACGTCGCCTGCCGGGGCCCCGAGGCTGGTCAGGTAGTATGAATCTGTCGGGGGATGGGCTATCAGCGCGCGAGAATCTCTGCTGCGCGATTCTTCAAAGGAGAGCTCAAGGTCACCCTCATACATATGTCCCCAAGGTTGTTCCGGATCTGACAGAGCAGGCCAACCAAAGAAGACCTCAGTTTCGAGTCTGTCAAACAATCGGACTTTCATCAGTTGCTGCCAGGACATGCCGGCAACCCGCTCGCCCATGGACGCCGCGATCGAATAACCGGCGTTCGAGTATTCGTGTCCTTCACCGGGTGTACTGAAAGGCTTGCTGGCCAGCAGGTGTCTGGTGAATTGATATCTCTGTTCTTGCGGCGTACCTGAGAATTCGGGCAGCGCATCATATTCACTGCCATCGGTAAAGGGCTGTATCCCTGCTGTGTGTGTGAGCAGTTGTCTCAGTGTGATCCTCTTGAACGATTTGTGGATCACTTGTGCCAGCTCTGGAAACACCGCAATGAGTTTCGTCTCCCACGACAGTTCATCGTCTTCAACAAGAGAGGCGATTGCCGTTGCGGTCATCGCTTTGGTGTTCGAGCCAACGTGGAACCTGGAATTCAAAGTGACCGACGCCTCGCCGCCCAGCCGGCAAACTCCCATCGCTTGTTCTATGACAGAACGCTCACTGTCAAAAACAACGACTGCTATACCGGGGATGTCGTGCCCTTGCATCATGTCATGCAGAAGCGCAGCTATTTTGGCTTCCTTCGGGTGGGACATATTTCTTTCGTTCGAAGGCACAGGTTAACCCTCGGGTTTCTTTGAACCGTGCTTCCCGAGCGGCCGCATGCCTACTGATTTTCCGAAGTTCTCTTCGTACCTGGCGTGGAAAATCAACTTGTGCCACAGCAAATGCACAAGCCACCTCTTGACCGGTGACGCAGGCCGAATCTCTGGAAACTGTCCCTCTTCTCCGTCGAGCCACGATCGCAGGCGTTTGACCAGGCCCATGAAGTGCTCGTGGTTGGCATCAAAGTCCGGATATGTGTCTTCACACTGGAGGATAGGGCGCGCTTCGTCAGGAGGCGCGTCAGAGCCGATCGCCCCGATCTCCACGATCAGCTTCTCCAGATACCGGAAAACTTTGGGCGCGCACAACCACGTGCTGTGAATGCGTTCGATCAACCTTTTCCCGTTCGGAGCATCAGCGCGGATGCGCTCCTCCATCGCTTTCACATGGGGAAGACGAAGCTCTGCGAAGTAGGGATCGCCGTAAGGTGAGTTTCCGTATGCGCCCCAACTCGCTTCGTCTCCCCTGATGTCACCAGAGTAGACATCCAACTGGAAGCGCTCTCGCTTGTCATCGAACCAGATCAGGGACTTGATCCACCAACGAAGCCGGTGGATGAGACGTTCGACCGCAATCGCCTTCATCTCGTTCTTCTCACCAAGCGTCTGATAGATGGCCGGGGCCACCTCTTCCCATTTCTTCCCGAGTTGATCCCGCAGCCCAAGCTCTGCAACAACGGAGGGAAGAGGGGCTTCCTTTGACCACGCGTCGAGACAGTACACGTAGTAGGACATAAGCACCTTCCGAGCCGGATCGACCGTATAGCATTTCATGACGACCTCTGGGCACTGCTCTGTCGAAATGGCATCAATGATCTGCGTAACATTATCGGGATAGGCATAGTATCCACACATGGGCAGTTCCATCGTGCGGACGACGATTTCTGACGCCCATTCGGGGACATCAGAGAGTGCGCTTTCTTCATCGAAAATGGCCCGCATCTCTGTCCACAATTCGGACTCTTTTTCGGGCGTGAGTGTAGCCCACCAGTCGGAGTTGTATGCCCTTGCACTGATGCTGTTATCCCACGCTTCTCGTGACCACAGACTGCTGTTCATTATCTTTCCTCGGTCTCTGGGAAATCCCATGGCGCGCCCACCAACCAACTGGTCCTCCAAGACGGAGTCGTTTTGACGGATTTCAGGGGCAAAGCCCCGGGCTGTTTGCCTAGCCCAGCCCAACGGGCTGGGTGAATGGTACAAAGATCTGAAAAGGGGCAACGCCCCGGACATTTATAAGGAGGCCATTCTTTGGGGCAAATGACCGGGGCGTTGCCCCTAAGGATGATCTGCCCGAAAGCCCAGCCCGCTGGGCTGGGCTAGGCAAACGCCCGGGGCTTTGCCCCTGAAAATTGTCATTCAAATCCGTAAAATTGCCCTCGTCTCGGCCTACTGGCAGGAGAACGGGGAGTTTCCATCACTTCCTGCACAGGCTGCGCGAGAGCTCGTAGGTGGTATCGAACGCCAGAGTCAGTTCCTCGATGGTGCAATGGTTCTGCACGAAATGGGACGTGCAGAAAATGAGACCGCCGTCTCGGAACATGCTAAGGACTCGCTCGATTTCTGATTTCAGGAAGTCCAGCTTTCCGAATCCGATGGTGGTCTGGATGTCGAGGCCACCCATGAGGACGAAATCGTCTCGGTACTTTTCCTTGTATTCCTGCAAGTCCATTCCAGCCGATTCCTGGTAGGGGTGGACCACGTCGTACCCGAGCTTGACGACCCCGTCCAGGACCTGGCGGATGTTGCCGTCGCTGTGAAAACTCACGTAAGCGCCGCGCTCTTTCACCGCGTCGCAGATGGTCTTGTGGTTCGGGTAGATCAGTTTCCACCATGTGTCCGGACTGAACAACAACGCGTTCTGTGCACCCCAGTCGTCCGACACGTGGATCATGTCTATGCCCAGGTCGAGGCAGTTCATGGCGAAGCTCCGATTCCATTCGGCCTGCCGCTGATAGACCTGCTGGAGATCGTCTTCATAGAGCGCCAGGTAAGTCAGGTGATTCTCGATCCCGAATACGCCGTTCAAAGCCTCGAAGATTCCGGGCGTCTGTATGTAAACAAATCGGCCTCTCTCTTCCTTGTGATGGCGAATCTTGTCGATGACGCCCTGGTAGGCGTCGCTATCATCCGGGGTGTTCGTGGGTACATCCAACAGATCTCCCGGCTCGATGGCCCGCCCTAAATCCTGCCGGAGCTGTTGGAGAGTATCACCTGAATAGGTGCCCGGTCCGCCGAAGATATGTGACAGATCAAATTCATACTTGTCTTCAAATGCCTCGACAGATCCGAAGGCTTCCGTGATCTGTTCGGATAGATTCGCCCGGACCCAGCCAAACATTGGAATACGGTCCGGCTGCTCGTGGTTGATGACTTTTATGACCTGGTCTCTGGGAAGCATCTGAGTTTATTGTTCGTGAGGTGGCGGAGTCGAAGGAGGCCCGGGCACGCCGGCGTCTCGCCGGCTGAGCGACCTACGGTCGCTCCCGTTGCCAGCGGGACGCTGGCATGCCCAGGTGGAGCATCGAAGGTTGAGGCGGGCCCCAGACTTCATCCTCGGTTGCGGCCGAAGGCTGCGGCAGGATAGAAAATTGGTTGCGGCCGGAGGAAGCAGCAGGAGCGACCGGAATGCAATCGCCGCGCAGAAATGCAAACACCGAAGTCTGATCATTGATCGCCAAAACAAACTCTTTCTATTTCGCATCTTCGTCGTTAATGCCCGCAAGCCTCTTTGCCAGTTCCTTCTTTTCGTCCAGGTTTGATTGTCTGGCGAACATGACTCTTTGGGACTGGGGTGAACCTGCGCCGTGCATGGATTCAAGAAGCACTGTAGCGGAAGTCATGTTCTCAATGAGGCGGAGCAATCTCAGGCGGTGTTCCGTGGGTACGTCAGCAACTGCGCTGTAGTATTTCGTGATGTAGTCGGCGGTCTCCGGGTTTTCAAGGTCTTTTTCGGATGGGAGAGTGGCCATGGCGCCCCCGGCGATGTCGTGGGCCAGCCGCGCTATCTCGTAGACAAATCGGGTGACGTTGTGCTTGACGCTGTTTGCGAGCATCGGGTCGGGGCAATAGGCGCCGCATGCGGTCTCTTTGGCCTCGCAGGAGCATGCGATGGAGCCACCGTAAAGAGTTTCGACCATGTGGATCATCTCGACGATCTTGTCGCGGATGTGCGAAGCTTTCTCCGTTCCGTGGTACTCCGCGATAAGGGCCGAAGCCCCGGCGATGATGTCGCCTACCCCGCCTTTGCAGCCGCCGTAGTTTTGGCGGTGGTAGGTCGCGAACCGCTCGACGAGGAGCCCGGCAAATTCGTACTCCCTGCACATGAAGACCCGCTCCCACGGCACGAAGACGTTGTCCAGCACCATCAGGGCCTCGCCTCCAACGACGCCGAACTCCTGGTTCCCCACGTCTATCGAACATCCGGCAGCGCGGCGCAGGTCGTTCGACTGGCGCCCGAAAATGAGCACGACGCCGGGAGTATCCGCAGGGACGGCAAAGGAGACCGCGTAATCTTTGTCTTCTTCCTTCAGCGCCATGGTGGGCATTACGATGATTTCGTGCGAATTCACACTGCCCGTCTGGTGAGCTTTTGCTCCTCTGACGACGATACCATCCGGCCTCTCCTCGACGATGTGGACGAACATATCCGGGTCGGCCTGCTGGCTTGGGCTCAGCCTTCGGTCTCCTTTGGGGTCGGTCATGGCCCCGACGCACATCAGGTCGTTTTCCTGAACGTGTTTCAGAAACTCCGTGCATCGCTCGTGGTAAGGCGTGCCTTTTTCCTCGTCCAGGTCGAAGGTAGTTGTGTAGAGGGCGTTGAGGGCATCCATCCCCACGCAGCGTTGAAAACACGAACCGGTTCGATGCGCGAGCATGCGGATCATTTTGACCTTCTTGATGAGGTCCTCCGGGCTCTGGGAGACGTGGGTGAATCGGTTTATCTTCTTGCCGGTAATATGAGAGGTCGCGGTCATCAGTTCCTCGCACTCCGGATCGTTGGCGACCTCGTAGGTCATGGAAGCGGCGTTGATGTGCGGCTTCAGAACCGGGTGGTCAACGGCGCTTTCAACCCGTTCGCCGTTCAGATAGATGACCGGATTCAATTCGCGGATGCTGTTGATGTAATCGTCTCTGGTTTTCAGCATTGTGAAGTTCTCCAGTGCGTCGAAATCAGCTAAGAAATATCAATTCCATACCTTGCTGCATTCGCATCGGCCAGTTCCTGAATACTTGCCAGCTCCTCGTTCCCGTTGTCCTTTTCAAAGAGGTGACTGAATCGGCTTTGTACCCCGAGGTAATCCTGGACTGGTTTTCGTTTCTTTATCTTTTTCACCCTCGTGACTTCGCCATTCTCCATCTCGAAAATCGGGACGAGCCCGGTCTCGACGGCCAGACGAGCCATCTCGATGGTCTTACTCTCCGGATAACCCCAGCCGATGCAGCAAGGGGAATGAATCTGCAAGTAGGTGGGGCTTCGAGTGGCGACCGACTTTTCGACCTTCTTCAGGATGTCTTTCGGATAGGCGATACTGGAGGTGGCCACGTATGAGATACCGTGCGCCGCGGCAATCCGGGGCATATCCTTTTTATGGACACTCTTTCCGGTGGAGCAATTTCCTGCGGGCTCCGTCGTCGTGGACGCGGCGTAAGGGGTAGCGGCGCTTCTCTGGACGCCCGTATTCATGTATGCCTCGTTGTCGTAGCAGATGTACGAAATGTCGTGGCCGCGCTCGAACATCCCGGATAGTGCCCCGATACCAATATCAAACGTGGCACCGTCCCCGCCGATGACGAGCACTTTCGGCGGATTCTCCATCTTCTTAGCTTTGAGAGCCGCTTCGACGCCGCTGGCAACGGCCGCGGCATTCTCGAAGAGGGGATGCAACCATGGGACCTTCCACGGGGACTCCGGATATCGCGAACTGAAAGTCTCCAGACAACCCGTTGGCGTGATGACGATGACGTTCGGCCCCGTCGCTTTCAGAATCCAACGCACTGCCAGCGAAGCCCCGCATCCCGCGCACGCGCGGTGTCCGGGGCAGAAGAGTTCGAGGTCTTGGGAATCTTGCTGTTGCTTGCTCACAGGGGCTTGGGGCTCCTTTTGAGTTTCCTCATCCATCAGACAATCTCCCGATTCAAACCTATCCACTCACTTCTGCTTTCTTTCGCAATGGGACCTTTGTCTACCGTCTCCTTTGCCTGGGCAACGATGTCCCGGATCGATTCTTTGTTCACTTCCTTGCCTCCCAGTCCGGCAATGAACCCCTGAACCACCTGGCCCGGCGAGTTGCAGAGAGCGGATTTTACATCGAGTGCCAGGGCGCCTTCGCTGCCCATGGAAACGTTGGCGTCCAGAACGGCGAGCACTTTCGATTTGGACGCGGCGGCTCGGATCCTCTCCGCAGGGAATGGCCGATAGCTGCGCACTTTGATGAGCCCGACCTTTTCGCCTTCCGCTCGAAGTTCATCGACGGCATCTTTTATCGTTCCTACGACGGCTCCCATCGCGACCAGCAGCACTTCAGCATCCTGCGTCTCATATTCCTCTATCAATCCACCGTGCCAGCGGCCCGAGATTGCCTTGAAATCCCCTGCCGCCTGCTCGATCTTGTCCAGGGCTCGCAGTTGGGCATCATGCACCGCGAATTTGAATTCCATCATCACATCGTCTTCCGCATACGAGCCGTACGTGAGAGGCTTTTCCGGTGTCAGGTATTGGGAAGGCTGGAAAGGAGGAAGAAAACTGTCCACGGCTTCCTGTTCCAGTGTGGCCACCGGCTCGTAGTTGTGAGTGAGAATCCAACCGTCCATACAGACCATAACCGGCAGCAGCACGTCGGGGTCTTCAGAGATCCTGAATGCCTGGATATGTGTGTCGTAGGCTTCCTGACTGCTTTCCACGTAGAGCTGCAGCATGCCCGTGTCGCGAAGGCTGATCGTGTCCTGCTGATCGACCTGGATGCTGACTGGCGTCGAGACCGCCCGGTTGACCCCGGTCATGACAATGGGCAACCGCGTGCCGGCCGTATTGTAGATGACCTCGGTCATCAGCAGCAGACCCTGGGAGGACGAAGCGGTGTAGGCGCGCACGCCGGTGGCGCTGGCCCCGTAAACAATGGACGCGGCTGAGAACTCCGAATCCGCGCGCACGAATTCGCAGTCCAGGACTCCGTCGGCAGCCATCTGAGACAGAGATTCGATGATGTGCGTCTGTGGGCTGATGGGATACGCGGAGATGACGCTCGGCCTGCACGCGCGTACGGCTTCCGCCACTGCCATGGAACCCTCGATGACGGAAAGCCTGTTCATGTTCTAATCTTCATCCTCGTTCGGGCGATCCAGATTCACGAAGTCGTAAGAGAGACAGGTATCAGGCTCTTACTTTTAATCTTGCTTCTTAATCCTCACTTCTCTTCTTCCGTCTTTTACTCTTCGGTTTTTGTCTGT
>Ga0066834_10000073_pt1 | contig 41479 bp, 30 predicted proteins | sample ETNtaG_30_FD_66729 | JGI IMG/M metagenome (GOLD analysis project Ga0066834, IMG submission 66729) | Marine microbial and viral communities from oxygen minimum zone, Eastern Pacific Ocean - ETNP201306PF43B | ecosystem: Environmental > Aquatic > Marine > Oceanic | place: Pacific Ocean: Eastern... | reverse complement strand
AGCAAGCTGAGAAAGTCTGGATCTTGTCGATGTTTTGATAACTGATCTAGGTAGTACCGCCACAGCCTATTGGCAAACTTCCGAGGCAGTGGAGACAAACCCGAGTGTTGCTCCGACAAGTAGAAAAGTTGGTCGCTGATTAGCAAAAAGCTTTCTACGGCATTTTGGATTGAATTTAGTTCATGGTGAGCAAGTGACATAATATATCTGCTTCGGTCTGTATGCTCTGTAGACAAATTAAACGAATCGACGGCTTTGTCATAGACTCCGTCTCTAAACAGCTTTTCACCCATCACAAGAATATTTGGACATACTGCGAAATTGATGTTCACTTCATTTTCACGATAGAGACGAGCATTTCCACCCTTATCAATAACCTCTACTAGTGCTACAAACCACTCCTCAACTACCTCCGGTTTTTTTGTCACAGTGTATTGGAACTGATATGAGTGTTGGTCTTTTAGTTGTTCATCTTTTTCCATAACTGGATTGAGAGGCCATAACTTAGCCGAGTCTTTTACCCCCAGCATCAATTTTACAGACGACACCCCCAAGTAATTTTGGGACTCCATTCCATCGTCTCTCAGAACTCCATCATCTGTCTCAAGATCCATTAAAGTCTCAAGATCCAATTCAAAAAGCATATCATCCTCTACCTTATCTGTTACCGTAAGAGTGATTAATACTTCATCGCCTAAAAGCAGAAAATCTTCAGAAGGTACCAAACGCGAAGAGGAAAAAACAGAATCGATCAAGATGGGTGCCGTTCTATCAAGGGCAACAGGAACTCTCAAATCAATATCCTGATAGCCCCTAAAAGTAAAAGTTACTCTTTCGGATGAAAGCAGATTACTTCCTATCGCACTGACTTCATAGACTTGATCTAATTTAAGCCATGATTCTTGTTCCTGGCTTAAGTGAAAACTTCCATTTCTTTCTGCGTCTTCTCGCCAAATTTCTTTTCCTTCTTGCTTGATGATGACCTGTAGATTTTCCGTAGGATTGCCATCGTCATCCCGCACAATGCCGTGAATACCTATTGGTTTGAGAACAAATGGTTCAAGCGTGTATGATTGGCTGTATTCGCTAAGCTCAATATCTTGCACTCGAGAGCGGTGAAAAGCCAGTTTCTGAACATCAATTCGATACTGACCCTTTTGTAGTTCTTGTAGAAATGGAGTAGATCCAATATATTCCCGCCTCTTCTGTCCCTTTGTCAGGTAGACTTCAGCACCAGAAGGTTCCGATATAATCTCTAAAGTTGGCAGTTCCGGTAAAGTCACAAGTGTTGGATTGTGTTGCTGTGGGTCGAATAAATAAGGTACTTGCTTATCCTTGAGGGCATTCTTAAGGTAAGCGTATATTTCTGCCACTGAGAGATCTCGGTTCTGGGAGGTATCGGCTTTTTCAGCTTTTAAGGCATCCAGCAAAGCAGTCGAAAAAGCACCATCCAAAGCAGGTTGGTCCGGTGCACTTGCTGACAGCACTAGACCATTTTCGAGTGCTCCAACATCTCCTTCTTTCATTACGTTAACTCCATCGAATTCGTCGCCCGTTGATTCTCCAAATCCCTTTATAGAAGTATTACCAGCAACACCATTGAAAGAACAGTCGAGAATCAGTGTGATGGCGTCAGTTTTAATTTGAGTCACAAATTCGAAAAGGGCATCATCCCTAAGATAGGTGTCAAGGTCGGCAGGATCCGCATCGCTAAGTAAGAGGCATTCATCTAATTCGTCTTTATCTTCATCAACAAAATACAGCACTGAAAACACAGGATCGTCCTCGATTCGCGTGCCACGTCCACTAAAGTAGAAGATAAAATGATCCAATGATTTTTGCTCCGACATCTCAATTAACGTTTGGATGTGGCTCTCTAAGTTCTCTTTAGTTGCTTCTCGATCAAGCAAGGTATGGCATTGATAACCTTGCTCAGTTAAAAAATTGCTAAGAGATTTGGCTTCCTGAGATGAATGTTGTAAGTCAGGAATATTGGATTTAGCAGGATAGTCGCTGACACCAACAATAACAGCAGCTTTAGTCTGAGCGTCGACGCTCAGACTAAAGCAAGAAAGAATTAAAAAGAACAAGATATAGTACAAACGCATGGCTAGCTAACCTTTGTCTAGGACATCACGACAGCAAGACGCTTCGAGATATGTTGAGTTCGTTAAATCAACTATTTGGATAGAGGAAAAGATGAGGATACATACCTCCCAAAATTCCATTACGATTTTCTATTCATTGGCAACATAGCGAAAAGTGGTCCCTTGAGAAGAACGAAAAGGATTCGGATAATTGTATACCGTCTCGCTACTGATACAAACGCCTCTTTAGCGACAACTTCTTGTGTATCAGGATTGACTACCTTCAAGTCGAATGACCCTAGTGGATTTGCCGGTGTCACTGCCTCTACCCTGAGGGAATGTTTGAATTCGGTGGTTGCTGCTCTTTTGCCAATAACAACTTTGGCTCCTGGAAGAAAGCCTGTCCCTTTTCATAGTCATTACACACCCATAATCACTTTAGACTTTCCTTTTGAGTTCTGCCTAAAAAACATGATAATGAAATTTTTGTGTCAACGTTTCTATATTCTATTATAATACCATGATTTTTTTGCAATTCAAGTGGGTACAAATCATTTACTTGTAATCAGGAAGTTCAGGCATCTCCTCTTGTGATAAGATGAAGATTTATCTTGGATGAATCACTGTTAGAATGAATAATGAAATTAAGCTGTAAGTTGGAACTAGTTACTGAAAACCAGAAATATCTCGAAAAATTGATCGTTTATGGATATTATCTTTCAATAGACGTACACTGTGTAAAAAAAGAACTCAAGGAATGATAAATATGACAGATCTCGAAAAATTTTTGTTTGATCTATGGGGCTACGTTGTTATTGACGATGTCTTGATTCAGGAAGAAATTATTGCAGCAAACGAGGCTACTGATTACCATACTGAATTAATTGTTAACCGCGAACCTGGACTTTCCCAAAATTCTGAGAAATTGAAAGCTGAGAAGGGACGCGGTGAGTTTAGGCAAAACCCATTAACTTTTGATCCTCCGTGGTGTGATCCATTCAGACAAATGCTAACACACCCACGAATCATCGACATTTTTAACGAAATACTTGGACATGGTTTTCGATTGGATCATGGCCCGGGTTTAATTCAGATGGAACAAGGAACAGAAGGTCATTGGCTGCATGGTGGTATGACCTTTGATCCAAGCCAGTATCATCGATTTGAACACGGGAAGATGCAGTGCGGTCTATGTGTTGCATCATGGCAACTTACTGACGTTCTGGAAGGCGATGGCGGATTTGCTTGTATACCAGGAAGCCATAAGTCAAACTATCGTCCACTTAGCCAAATGCTGTCAACGGAAAATGATTTGGGAACTGTAAAGCAAATTTCAGCAAAAGCGGGTTCCGTAATTGTATTTAATGAAGCCTTAGTTCATGGCACCTTGTCTTGGAAAGCGGAGAACCGTATGCGCCGATCCATCCTCTTTAAGTGTTCACCAGGGTTCTTATCTTGGGGAAGACCAAGCATAGAGTGCCCAATTGCCGATCCGACACCCGAGGAGTTAGCAGTTTACGAAGCACCACATCGTACAGGAAGGGTTACTTTAGAAGGTCAAGAAACCAGTTAAAATAGTGATATCTGATTCTGAACCAGTGAAATAGGTTCGCCGGAAGCGGCTTTATGTGCGTAACGCGTTGTTTCTGGAATCCTATACTGTTTACAGCAGGAAAGAGTCAATTCGATTGCTGTTTCCAGTGACACTCGATGTCCAACTGATACATACACGACACTTACATTCGATCTGCTGCGGAGTACAGCTCCAATGATTTCTCCTTTGTCATGAATGTGTGCGGACGAACCTTTCTTATTACCTGGTTCACTGTAGGTACCACAAAGACGAGATTTTGCGCAACCGATAGCTGGCTTATCCAGTATTAATCCTAGATGGCAGGCTATACCGAAACGTCTCGGGTGGGCTAGTCCGTGCCCATCCGCAATAATCAGATCCGGTTCAGTCCTCAATTTCTTGGCGGCTTCAAGCAACAGTGGTGTTTCCCGAAAGGACAATAGGCCAGGGACATAAGGGAAGCTAACGGTTGTCTCAACCACAGCCAAATCAACCGGTTCCAAGTCCGAATAGCGCAGAACAGCAATTGATGCACGTGCTAGATTGCCTTTGAATCCAATATCCATTCCGGCAACAAACTGAATCTCACCTAAGTCATCTGTATCTATTATTTGATTACGGAGTTGATTCTGAATTTGGGTTGCTTTACTTGGTGTAATGTTCCATGGATGAAGATCTTTAATATACATCTAACTCAGTTTGCCTCTTTGTAAAGTGATGACTTGAACTTGAAACTTGATTGTCGTGATGAGATAATAGCATAGCTACGGAGGCTTGAATCACAAAATCGTTCATTATGGCAATATGCTAACTTTTAGGCAAACAAGAGATGTAAGTCCACATCATAACCCGCAGCCTCTTCTAAAGAATAGTCTCTATGACTCTCATAAGCATTACGTCGATGACAACATCCAAATAGAAAAACGAACTAGTGCAATAATGGCTGATGATCGCCGAAATACACTTAAGTTTGTAATCAAGCAAGTATATCAACATTGAGCAACCAAGGCCAAATAGATTAGCATTCCTACCATCGTTATATCATCAACAACGTAAACTAAATTAAACATTAGATATGAAACGTAAACTGGATTATGACCGAAGAACTCAAAGATACAAGTTCACTTAAAAATTCCATTACGCAGCAATCTGATAGCAACGAATCGATAGAACAAACACTAGAGGATTCCGAAAACCGTCGGAAAGAAGAAGGAGGCTTCGGCGTTGAGAAACCAATTAGTGTTATTTTTGCCGCAATTGAAGGGTTTGAAGTTGATTCCAATGCCGATATGGATATGATTGAAGAAATATCCATTGTGAAGCAACAATTTGATCTTGAGTTAGATAATATCATTACTAAATATGGTGGGATTACTGATAAAATTCAAGGCGGTTTCTTCATGGCAACTTTTGGCACACAGGTTACTAACAAAGATGATCCTACTTGTGCGATTTTAGCGGCAATGGATATGGTCAAGATTACTGATAAGTTTCCAGATGTTGACATCCACGTCGGTATCAACAGCGGTGTTGCTTGGGTAGGCGGAATTGGAACCGATCAATATACTGATACAACTGTGCTTGGTCCTACCGTTAATTTGGCAGCTCGTATTAAGGCTAAAGCAGGTCCCAAACAGGTTGTTGTTAGTCCATCTGTATATCATCTAACAAAAGACATCTTCGTCTATCAATCTCTTCCTGCAGAAAGTTTTAAAGGTATTGCCGAACCAGTTCCTATCTTTTCCGTTGTAGATCAGAAACCAGAAGCAACAAGAATTACGGCGTTCAAAGAATCCGAAGAAGAGAGACAGAAGAGGCTAAAAGCAGCGATTCCTCCCCATTTACGTGACAAAATTGACAAAGCACGATTAATAGTTCAAGGGGAACGAAAGATTGTCACCATACTTTTCTCTGATCTTAGTGGATTTACTGAGCTGTCAGAGAAATTTAAAAACGAACCAAGTAAGATGGCATTGCTGATAGACAAATGCCATCATGACTTGGGTAAGATTGTTTACAAATATGAAGGTATCATTGATCGCATAATCGGTGATGCATTGGTTGCCATTTTTGGTGCTCCAATTGTCCATGAAAACGATCCAGAGCGAGCAGTTCAAGCTGGATTAGAAATGATGGACGAAATTAAACGCTTTAGTGACCGGATGGCCATTGAAATGGATATGCCCCCACTAAATGTACATATTGGAGTAAATACCGGCAGGATTTCAATTGGTAATATTAGCACAGATCAAACGCAAAAAATGGACTATACCGTCATTGGGGAACCCGTCGAACTAGCTGAAAAACTTGAAGATATTTCCGAAACGGGTGAGATGCTAGTGGGAGAACGAACATACCGCCTTACTCGTGCACTCTTCAAGTATGAAAAAAAGACTGATGTTGAAGTTAGAGGCCAGCTGATTCCAGTGTATAGAGCCTTAGGAAAAAGAGCAGATCCGGAGCTGAAACGAGGTGTTTCCCTTCTCAATAAAGTATTCGTTTCCAGAGAAACTGAAATTAAGGCTTTAAATGAAAAATCTAAGATGCTATGGCAGAATCAAGGGCATTTTGTTGGCCTTATCGGTCAAGCAGGACTAGGAAAATCACGGTTAAAACGGGAACTACGTTTGAATCTGGGAGGACGCGTAACATGGCTAGAAGGCAACTGCTTTGAATATACTGCTCAGACAGCGTATTCGGTTTTCATTTCTGCTTTTACAGTATATCTTGATATTCAAGAGACTGATCGCGATGATGAAATTACAGAAAAACTGATCTATAAAATCAAAAACTTGTTTCGGGAATCGGATGAAGATTTATCAGACGAGATTATACCTTACATTGGCAGTCAGCTTTTCGCTTTAAAATTTGAAGGTGACTACGCTGAAAAAGTTAAATACTTAGATGCTGAAGGCAGAAGACTACGTACGTTTGCAGCCATCAGAGACATTCTGATTGAAGAATCTAGACGCAAACCAGTGACCTTCGTCTTAGAGGATCTCCATTGGATAGATCAAGTTTCGCTTGACCTTATTTTCTTTCTGTTAGGATCAATAGTTGACAATTCAATCTTCTTGATAGCTCTCTATAGACCTGAACGAACAGAACTCTGCTGGCATATCAACGATGAGATACCTAGCCGAATTCCAAACCAGTCTACTTTAATAGAACTGTCCCAACTATCCTCCCAAGCCAGTCGAAATTTGTTAGAAGGCTTATTAACTTTAATTAATGCTGATTCACTTAAAGAAAGAATTATTGAAAATGCTGAAGGCAACCCATTCTACATGGAAGAAATGCTTCGATTGCTGATAGATAATCAGGTGATTCAGCAGATTAAGATATTCAATGTTGACTTCAGTGACCAGTTACAGGTTCAACTAGATAATGGGTTTATGCCGGAAGAATTACTCGCTGGTTTCAGACAAAATCATATTGAGTTTGGTTCTAATTTTGTTGTCTCAATTCAAGAGATGGGACAGCTTTGGCGGATTAGCAACGTAGAAAAAACATATATCGTTAGACGGTTAGAGAAACAGATTGTCGTTTTCCAAAATCAATGGGCAACTGTTGGCAATGCAGATCGGATTGAAATTCCAGATTCACTTGAACAAATGTTACGTGCCCGAATTGATAGGATGTCTAGTGAACCTAAATCTATATTACAATGCTGTGCAGTTATAGGTAGGACAGTCGATCACGTTATCCTTGAACAAATATCGGATGATATAGCGGATTTGGATACAAATCTAGGTCAACTCATTGCGTTAGACATGATTGATCCCCAACATTCCCCTAGTGGCCAATTTGAATATGTCTTTGAGCACATCGTAACACATAATATCGCCTACTCGATGGTTCCAGTTGTAACACGTCGAAATCTACATACCAGAATTGGCGACAGTGTATTGCTTAAAAACCAGGACAATCCTGAAAGAGTACTCGAACAATTAGCGAATCACTATCATCAAGGAAACGATGGGTCGAAAGCTCTCATACATTTGGCTAAAGCAGGGAGAAAAGCAAAACAGCAATACAATCACCAAGTGGCGCTTAAACTCTATACACAGGGGCTCGAACATCTTGGAGAATCCAGCGTGGATTTGCTTGAAGAACAGATAATAATTCATGAAGGATTAGGTGATGTATATAAGATCCAAGGTGAGTTCGATACCGCAATTAAACATTTTGAGCAAGCCGCGCAAATAACTGGATCTGCACTAAGGGAAGCTAAAATCAAACGTAAGATAGCAGACGTTTTCGAGAAACGATCAGAGTACGAAACAGCGACAGAAATGTTGCAACAAGCGCTTGAAGATCTGAAAGATCAACCAAATCTAGTGGAAGAAGCAACAATCTATAATTCTATGGGCTGGATCCATTCTCAAAAAGGCGATTACACTCGAGCAATTGACATGGCTACACGTGCATTGAAATTGGTAGAGGGAACGACTGCTTACGACATAATTGCATCCATTAACAAAAATCTTGGAAATTACTATTTTAGAAAAGGAGATCTCGAAAAAACCAATTTATATTTTGAAAATGGAATTTCCCAAGCGGAACTAATTGGCGACAAAATGCTAATGGCACAACTCTATAATAACCTGGGACTCGTTGAGAACATGATAGGAAAAGTAGAAAGTGCTTTAGATAATTACAAAAAGAGCATAGAACTGAAGAAACAAATAGGTGACAATGTTGGATTGACGAATTCCTATAGCAACTTAGGATCACTGTATTCAACAATGAACGATTTTGATGCCTCGCTTAAATGCCATCAAAACGCGCTAGAAATTGCTCAGCGTTCTGGCCTCAGAGAAAATATTGCCAATGTTGAAAACAATCTCGGCAATTTTTACTTTAAACAAGGTGATAATAATCAAGCAACTGATCATTATCTTATCAGTTTAGACATTCGGAAGGAAATTGGGAATTTACCAGGCCTGGCAGAAGTGTACATTAACTTGACTGGAGTGAACCTCAAGGAGGGAAATCTTGAAACTGCGGAAAAGTACAGCCGAGAAGGACTAAGGACTGCGGAAGAAATTAGCGTCCCTCAGGCCATTGCGCACGCATGGAACAAAGTGGGAATGGTGCAACAACAAAAGAAAGATTGGCGAGAAGCCATAAAAAGTTTCTCAAAAGCCGCCGAAATCGCTGATAAAGCTAATATGACATTAGAGATTGCAGAAGCAAATCGGTGTACAGGGGAGGTGCTGATCGAAATGGGCAATCAAGATCAAGCAAAAACCTCACTCCAAAAAGCCCTCGAAATTTATAAAAAGATTAAAAGTATTGATAACATTGAATTAACACAACAGTCACTATCAAAACTGGGAAAACATTTACCAAATTGACACTGTATGTTACTTTGAAAGTATTAGCAATATGATAGACATCCAGCAGGAAGAATAAATTCCATATTTAGCCTACTCTTTCTAAAATCTGTGGTCTCCATTCCTTATTAATCAGATTTGTCTTCGACTTCTACTGTTTGTCTTGATTCTTCAAATTTGAATTTTAGTGCACATAAGAGCAGTATAATCAATTCCATTTTCCTTAACTTCTCTAAATTCTTAAATCTATATTGATCAAAGAAACGTGTATTAAGTTAAAGAGTTTCACTATACATCAATTCACCATTTGTTGCTGCCAAAGATAAAAGCTACTAGTACCGAAAACAGCAATTGAACCGATTTTGAACGAAATTATCCATAAATTGAGCTTATTATTTCGAAATAGTATAGTACAGAACTAGGTAGTCAATCCGTCAGGAGAAAAACTGATTAACTCCCGAGCACGAATGTGTCAAATTGTAGTAGTTCTAGATCCGAACTCTAGAACTACTGTTTTCTATATTGAGGAGATATTAGCACATGCGGGGATCTCCTATGACCTGATTCATGCTAGAGACCTAGGACATCAAATTGATCTATGTACTGTAATTATTTTAATTGGAGATCTACATTTTGATCAATCTGATAGAAACAAAATTGAAGAATATGTTAAATCAGGTGGAACAGCCATCTGGTTGAATAGTGACCCTACACTCAGTGAAATTTTTGGTGTCAAGTTAACTGAGGAAATAGAGGAAGGTTACCTTATTGAACTGGAAACATCTTCAACAATCACGTCAGGTTTGCAGAGTTCGCTCCATGTCTTTGGAGGAACCAAATTTCATGCCACAACAGGAACCCCCTTGGCCAAGTTGGTTGATATACAGTATCAACCTGCTGGTGATGCAATCGTCGAAAACAGATATGGAAAAGGTTACACTATTGCCTTAGCAGCTGATCTTATCGGGTCAATTGTCTTAATTCAACAGGGTATTCCAGTTACACAAGACGGACAACCAGCACCTGATGGGTCAGCTTCAATTGATGATGATATCCTAAAGACGGAAGATGGGTTTGTTCTGAATTGGAAATGGGATCGGACACCAATTGTTCCAAGCACGCAACCAGTTTTCCTAGAGCCAATAACAGACGAGTTACGCGAACTGATTGTCAAAGCTATCCTACGATGTTTTGAGGTGAAGTCTCAATCAACCCCAATTTTATGGTATTATCCGCGAGGTCTGAAATCAATCGCCATGATGTCGCACGATTCTGATCATAACGATCAGCAATTGGCGTGGTCACTATTGAATGTGACAGACCAACTAAATATTAAAACAACCTGGTGCATTATTTATCCGGGTGGGTACATACCGGAATTTTATCAGAAACTTCAGGATTGGGATTATGAAATTGCGCTTCACTTTGATGCACTGACGAAGAAAACTTATACTAACTGGACACAAGACGACTTTAATTATCAACACCAATGGTTGATTCAGGAAGCAGGTATCCCTACACTCAAGTCCAACAAAAACCATTATACGCGATGGGAAAACCGGTTGGAATTCTTTCATTGGTGTCAAGCAAAAGGCATCGAAGTTGATCAATCTAAAGGTCCGAGTAAACATGGCACGATCGGTTTCCCATTTGGGGGATCACATCCATGGTATCCAATTGATGATAATGGAAAGCGTATTAATGTGTTGGAGATCAATATGCTAACGCAGGATCTAGTTATTACATGTCCAGTTTTCTACGGACGTGGACTTATTGATAGTGTCTCTAGGCATTATGGAATTGCTCATTTCCTTTTTCACCCTGCCCACATCGAAAAACCAAATGTAAGAGATGCAGTCATTGACGTAGTTGAATACGCACACCTGCAAGGAATGGAATGGTGGACAAGCGAACAAATTGGTGATTGGGAACAAAAACGTCGCCAGATCCGGATTATACATCAGAGACACGACAGGTTTACGATAACATCTCCCATTTCGGTTGGAAGCGTAACTTTCATTTTCCTGATTCCTGATACCATAAACGATTTCTCTATTCAAATAGATGGTCGCCTGATTGATTGGAAACCAATTTCGATTTATGGGTGTAACTTTGCCGAAATAATTATCGATATTGCAGCAAACCAAGAAATCAAGGTTCAATTGTGAAAAACTTAAGATGAAAACGTTATTGATTCTATGAGAGTTTTTCCAGTACAAGCAAACTATTATCAACAGTTTGATGCAGACTTCAATCTAGATATACCTGGTGAAGGATATGGCGGGTGGAAAAGAGGCATGATCAATTTATCACTTGATCACACGGCTGTTGTTGTCATGCATGCTTGGGATTGTGGAAAACGTGAGCAGTATCCGGGTTGGCACCGCGCAGTTGAGTACATTCCGAGAGCCAATGAAATCTGCCACACCATTTTTCCAAGACTTCTCGCTGCGGTTCGCCAATCTGACTTAAAACTTTTTCATGTTGTTAGTAATGGCGAATACTATAAAAGATATTCAGGGTATCATCGAGCAACTCAATTAACTCAAAATCCTCCCCATACCTTTGAAAAGATTGATAGTGACCCGGTACTTGAGAATCTGCGGAAGTTTAGAACTGAAAACGTCTTTGTCGGTTCTCATAATAGCTCGGATGTACGTTGCGGTTTTGAAAACCTAGATTTTCCAGAAGCAGCGAAACCGATTGGTAATGAAGGCATCGCTGAGAACAGCGATCAGCTTTTTGCTTTGTGTCAAGCTGATGGTGTGAATCATCTAATCTATGCTGGTTTCGCCATTAACTGGTGTTTGCTACTATCGCCTGGAGGGATGGCTGAGATCCATAAGAGAGGCATAATGTGCTCAGCATTCCGTCAAGCGGTGACTGCAGTTGAAAACAAGGAAACAGCAAGGGATGAAACCTGCAAAGAGATCGCCTTGTGGCGTGTAGCACTCGCATACGGATTTGTGTTCGACGTCGATGATTTTATCTCTGGATGTTCAAACTATGCTCGATAAAATAGAAACCGTAGAACAATTAGAAAATGTCATGTCCTATCCGACAAAAGAAGTGGTTAATGCTATGTTGGAGTTGGAAGGGGACTTACTCATTCTTGGTGTTGGAGGAAAGATGGGGCCAACTTTGGCCAAACTGGCCAAACGGGCCATCGCCAATGCCAAAATGGACAATAAAGTAATCGGTGTTTCTAGATTTTCGGCACATGGTACTAACGAAGAACTCGGAAAAGCCGGAATAGACACAATTACCTGTGACCTATTAGACGATGACCAGTTGTTCAGACTACCTGATACGCCAAATGTAATCTTTATGGCTGGACGAAAATTCGGTTCGACTGACAACAAGTCGCTGACTTGGGCTATGAACACCTATTTGCCCGGGCGTGTGGCTCAGAAATACAGAAATTCCAAAATCATTGTCTTCTCGACTGGAAATGTCTATCCACTGACAATGATTGCCGCTGGAGGTTCTCGGGAGTTAGGGCCAATAGATCCAGTTGGCGAGTATGCTCAATCATGTCTTGGTCGCGAAAGAATATTCGAGCATTTCTCGAACCAGTTTAACATACCAATTACAATTATACGTTTGAACTATGCAATCGATCTTAGATATGGGATCTTGCTTGATATAGCCCAGAAAGTTGCCAGTCAACATCCAATAGACCTAACAATGGGTAACGTCAACGTCATATGGCAAGGAGATGCAAATGCTATTGTTTTACGTGCTTTTACCCTTTGCCAGAGCCCACCGGTTATTTTGAACCTTTCTGGTCCTGAGACAGTTTCTGTTCGGCATCTAGCGAACCGTTTTGGTGAAATCTTCGATACACTTCCCATATTTGAATCAGAGGAATCTGAAACGTCTTTACTGACCAATACTTCCAGGTGCCATAAAATTTTTGGCTACCCTCAAGTTCCCTTAGATCAAATGATCGAATGGGTAGCGTACTGGGTTCAAATTAATGGAATAACCTTAAATAAACCAACAAAATTTGAAATTCGCAATGGTCAATTCTAGCCTAATACATACTCAAAAAAGATTAGAGTCTTGACACGATTAAGTTTAATTCATAAATAAAACTTTAAGAATAAGGGCGGAAGATAGAAATTTGGCTTAGAAGTACCGATGGAATCTACCTTATAACCAAATGCTTAGCTAGAGAACACTGATCTCTCCACTCAACGTTCTTGGTGAAACCTTTCTGACAGTTAAAGACCTGAAAAGAGATAAACCATGCCGAAACACATTGGGATAGTTGCATGTAGTGCCGAAGGTGCTGCGTTATGCTACCGCACTCTGTGCGCAGAAGCACCAGTTAAGATGGGAGCACACACACATCCTGAAGTCTCAATGCACACTTATCCTTTAAGTGATTATATGACTCACATTCGTTCGGGAAATTGGACGCAAGTTGCTGAATTGATGTTATCTTCTGTTCAAAAGCTCGCAACGATGGGTGCAGAATTTGCCGTCTGTCCCGATAACACAATTCATCAAGCATTCGACCTCGTTACAGAGAAATCACCAATTCCTTGGCTTCATATTGCTGAAACCGTTGCCCAAGAGGCAAGGAGCCGAGGATTCCAGAACTTGGCTCTCACAGGCACAAAATACTTGATGACCAGCTTTGTATATCCCAATATCCTCGAAAAATCCAATATCTCATGCCGAATTCCAGAGGGAGATAAACAGGAAAAAATCAATACCATTATTTTTGAGGAACTCGTCAATGGGGTTTTCCTTGAAGGCTCAAGGCTCTACTTTAACCAAGTAATTCAAGAGTTTAAAGATAAAGGATGTGATGCTGTAGTCCTAGGATGCACTGAGATTCCGATCTTAGTTGATCCCAAAGATTGCCCCTTGCCAACATTAGATTCTACACGTTTGCTGGCCAGAGCAACATTAGAAGAGGCCTTAACATCCTAACTTGCTATTTATTTACTAACTTAACTAGCAGGTTAGCTCCTTGTCTGCTAATCAACTTTATCTGAAATCTAAAATAATCGGTGAATTAACACATCATGCCCAAAATTTATCAGCATTCGATTACTGTGCCAAACGAAGCAATTGACTCAAACGGACATGTCAACAACATTGAGTATATCTGTTGGATGCTAGATGCTGCTATAGCACATTCAAATGCTCAAGGATGGTCATCTGAGCGCTATAAACAAATAGGTTCTAGCTGGGTTGTTCGTTCTCATCATATTGAGTATATCCTACCAGCTTTTGTCAACGATGAAATAGTGATCTACACTTGGATATCTAGCCTTCATAAGATACGATCCCTGAGAAAATATAAGTTTGTCCGCACACATGACCAATCTGTCCTGGTAACTGCTGAAACGAACTGGGTATTTTTCGATTTTCAAAGGCAACGACCACGATCAGTCTTGCCCGAAATAAGCAGTGCCTATGAAATAGTACCGGAAGACGAAGAACCATAACCTTAACATGGCACAAGAAAAGCTACCCTCTTCGAACTAAATTGCTCATGTATCCGGAAAAACACCGCAGAAGAAAAGACTGTCTTTGTATAATAAGGTTGTGTTAACCTAGGCATGGCCAGTTAATATATAACATTTTATGTATTGTGGCATCACTCATTGGTACCATACTCTACGATCCCGTTATTTCCTTGGTATCTATATATTATTCTCACAACACTTTCAATGTTTTATAAGGAGAGTACCGTGAAACCAAAAAGAATTTTTAGTTTTATCATCACCTCATCAATCATTGGTATATTGCTGTTTCCCACTGTTTATGGTGCTGGGAAATGGGAAATTATAAGGAATGATGACTTTTTGCGCAAAGACGGTGTAGAAGGAGAATTGCAGGATGTGCATTGCATTAACCAGAAACAAGCTTGGCTAGTCGGACGAAATGGACTAATTCTACACACTACGGACGGTGGGAAAAAGTGGATAAAGAAAGAAATTAAAACGGAAAATCCGGTTGATTTTTTACGAGTTTATTTTCGCGGGAACAAACTGGGTTTCATCACGGGTACTTCATTGGCAAGACGGGGAGGGGCAATTCTTTTCATAACTCAAGATGGTGGATCAACTTGGGAATCTATCATCCCGGGTGTTCGTAGTTATTTGACAGGAATATGGATGATTGATAATCAAGTCGGTTTTATGGTGGGCGCAAATAATGCATACCTTCAGACCACAGACGGAGGAAAAACGTGGAAGGGCAAAGCGGAACGCGTCGCAGCCGGAGAAACACGCCAAAACTTATGGGCTATATCATTCTCATCACCAACAAAGGGATGGATTGTGGGATCATATGGATCTATCCAGCATACAGTAGATGGTGGACAAAATTGGGAAGACCAGGATTCGGGTGTTTCCAATAACTTGAAGGCAATTGCTTTCGTCAATGAAAAAACTGGGTGGATTGCCGGACAAGAAGGCGTGATCCTTCATACCAACGACGGCGGGATTACATGGACAAAACAAAAAACAAACTCTTACAATAACCTAAATGATATTATTTTTGTTAACGAAGATACAGGTTGGGTAGCCGGTGACTTTGGAACCATCCTGCACACTACCAATGGTGGTCAAACATGGAATCTTCAAAACACAGGCAACACGACAACACTTCTAGCAATTGGTGCTACAGGTGAAGATCATTGTTTGGCTGTCGGTGAGTGGGGATTAGTTCTAGGCCATACAAAGTAATCTTCGTACCACCACAATAGGGTTTAATCACTTACGCTCTGCATCTCTGAAGGTAAAGGTACTCTCTGCTTTTAATCGCATCTTCTAGAGGTTGATCAGAAGGGGCATTTTCAAGTAATAAATCTCCTGTGTAGCCGTTCTGGTCCAAACGGCGGATAATCGCCCTAAAATCGACGAAGCCGTCTTTCACCTGGTTTAGAACCCCTTGACTGGCTTTTTGCTTGAAGTGAACAGAGGTTAGATCTTCCATCTCAACCTCTTGCCAAAAAATTTCAAGATCCTCGATTGTTGTACCGTCTGATTGATATACATTAGCCTCATCATAAGTTAGGAATAAACTACTTTCCTTAACGAGATCTAGTATTTGGATAGCTGGTTGCTTGGCATTCTCAACAGCGAATACAATCGGATAGCTTGGCAATAGTGACTGGTATCTTTGGAGGTTTGCGGCAGCAATTTCTGGATTGTGCTCAACAGATGATTCGAGGTCCACTAATCGCAATCGCGCTTGATGTGGACATAACAAATACGCTAATTGCTTTGCTCGGCGGATCTGATTACTATCAACTTCTAGATTCGAGGGGAAACTCAACCATGAATGCGAGATGGCGTAACTCAAAGTCAAATCTGATACTCTCTTCACAAACTCATTGATTTGGCTAAAGAGATATTTATGATTATCTTTCACAAGTATTTCCCAATCTTTATAGTTCCATATTGCTTCGCAAATATCTTTCCACTGATCTACAGTGTAGACTTCTATTGCCGCTTCGATTTCTTGCACCAAGTTGCCAAACTCTGAATTGCGCAGATAATCACCATCCCGAACTTCCAAATGCTGAAACCCATCTTGTCCAAACTGAACGGCAAGTTCCTGAAATTGATCTCCGTTTTCCATCCGTTTTGCCCATATATTTGTGACAATCCCAAGTCTCTCAAACATCATTTACTCCTTAAAATTTCTCCGATTTTACATACTGAGGGCTATTATTTAATTAAGTAGTTTGCATTGGGTATGTACACCTAGATCAATATCATAATCATATTTCGCTTGCTCTATGCTGGAACCGAATATTAGCTTCAATCTATATAAGTGTAAAGACACAAGTTTCTTAACCTTGTTTCCTCAATAGACTGGATTTTACCAGCTTGACCGACAAAAACCGACCTTGCGAGTTTCTATTTGGATCAAAAAAATGGACACATCTTGGAATGACTAGAACTCAACTGATATGAATAATCCGAATGGTGGTTAGTAGGATGTGTGTCAAACTCTTTGCCCTTATTTCACCCTAAAAACTGAAAGCTTCTTATCCAGAGGACCCATTCTTAAGAGACCTTCAAACCCATCCTCCAAAATTTGAGAGACTTCTCTTATCTATACTAATATCATTAGAAACCGTTATCTTTGCAAACATGCATAGGGTGTGTGCAAGTTACTTTAGCACTACAGTTGTGTAATTAACCCTCCATCAACTACATAAGCTGCTCCAGTGATAAATGAAGCTTTATTACTAGCCAGGAAAAGGACAACTTGGGCAACTTCCTCAGGCTGGCCAACTCGTTTTAGCACGTGCGCATCAGCCCATTCTTCTATAGCTTGTTGGGAATTACCAGTTAATTCTGCTGCAGCACGTAATAACGGAGTATCAATTGAACCGGGGCAAACACAGTTAACACGAATATTATCCTCAGCAAAATCAATTGCCATATTTCTTGTCAGTGAAATAGCTCCACCTTTGGAAGCCGAATAAGGACAAACACGTTTTTGACTCGCAATACCTTGGACTGATGCGATATTGATTACACTCCCACTTCCTTGCTTCTGAATTTCAGGGATGCAATATTTAGAACAAAGAAATATACTTTTGAGATTTACACCAAGTACTTGATCCCACTCTTCTTCCGTTGTTTCAATAACACTCCCATAGTGTTGAATTCCCGCATTGTTAACTAAAACATCAATTCTTTCAAATGCATTTATTGTATCTATTGAAATCTGTTGCGCATCGGATGCGTTGGACACATCAGCTTGTATAAAGATCGCCTGACCTCCTTTATTCTGAATTGTCTTGACAGTTTCTTGACCAGTGTCAATATTTACATCAACCACAACAATGGATGCGCCTTCCTCAGCAAAGGCTATTGCTATTGCCTTTCCCATGCCCATGCCTGCACCAGTTATAACAGCAACTTTACCTTCAAATTCCATATGTAGACTCCTAAGGTTAACTGTTTCCTCGACCTAATTAGCAGGAGATAAGTAGGTCCAAAAATTACAAATCCATGGTAATATTTCGCCTATGGCTTAAGGGAATTTGTTAGTTGGTACGTCATTGAAGTAACTTTTTACGTTGATGTGAACCTTAGGGTGATCCAAGATCTGATTAACATCCAACCACTCAACACAATGATGTTGGCTTAGCATTGCAGTTTCTACGATATCTACCTTCTCCATATCGTCCAGTGCAAACAGACATGCAATGCAGACATAGTGTGTTCCACAACTGTCATCCTTGAAATTGTTTTCGTAAAGATGATCGTAGATCCCATTTAAAGTTACTTGATTAGAAGTGAGCCTGATCCCAATTTCATGCTCAGAAATTCTCCCCAAAGCCTCCTTGAGATACTCGTTTTTGTAGGCTTTCCCACCGGGGACAAAAAAACTGCCTTTGGCTGGATCATTGATTCTTTCTCCAACAAGTAACTTTGCGTCGTAGATGACCAGTATATCAATAGACACCAGTTGAGTTAAGCTTACCACTTGAAAGTATTCGTTTCGGTTGAGAACTAACTTTTCCATAAGTTTCTTTCCAAATGCTACTGTGTCTGCTTAGAATTTTGGGACACCGATGCTAACTAAAGCCTCAGCAACTTGACCAAAAGGCCGTCCTCCAACAGTCAAATCAAGCCCAATAGGCTGACGTCTGCAACAACTCCCATCTGGAGGAGAGATGGAGATTCGTATCTCCTTTTGTTCTCGCGGTTTCAATTCAACCTCAACCATTTGGCTCTTCCAACCATCTGGCCCAACTAACTTGATTACAGCCTTTTGGGGAATCGAGAAAGGATTTAAAATCCACCCCTCGAACTCGGCTTCTTCTCCATCAAGAAGGTGTAATCGGTATGGCTTCAATTTCCCCCCTTGAGATTCAGCACCAAAATGAACATCATCATCGCCCAGCAACATCAAACGCAAGTGAACTTCGTCGAATGCATTGGCACCTTTTTCAATGACCTGATACCATTCTGAGCTGGTTTGGTATGGTTTAGTATGTCCCGTCAAGATCCAGTTGGGTTGAAAGTCGCGGAGCAATTTCAGTGTCTGCTTATAGCATCCGAGATCTAGGCCATTCTTATAAACGTGATTAGTAAACGACTGTGCATCTTTGTCAAAGGGCAAACCGCTTGAAGTGCTGAAGAAAATTTGATCACCAGTATGGGCAACCCTTTTCCCATCCACTTCAAAGCAAATCAAGGTCGAAAATCTTGTGTGACCTGACATCGGATAAAGTTGTATCGGAATATTTTCCCAGTAAGTAACATGTTCATTGGGAAGATGGCGACTGACCGAAATCGGTTCGTGCCATAGACAGGGACGATCGTAGTGAGTGGGGTTTTCCAAAATATCTGAGAAATGCGCGCCTGCCCAGACTTCGGTACCAAAAACACGTTGCAATATGGGAATACCATTAACATGATCGTCGTGAAAATGTGACACCAGAACGGTATCAATTTTATCAATACCCAATTTTCTCTTTAATCCCTTGATACCATGTAAAAACGGCCGCCGATTTGATAGATGTTGTTTGCCTGGGGACTGATAGGCGGACATATTGTAGCCGTAATCGATGGCCATTACTTTACCACTGTCACTAATCACAAAGTTGGTCTCTGCACCACTATATTTTGAACGATAAAGATGCGGAAGAATTTCCTCAATGTCGTCATCATCTGGATCATTTAATTGTTCGACAAAACCAGGGGAAATGCCACCGATCAGTTTCAGATTCTCTCTCAAAAGTTGGATGGCTTGCTCAGGACGGTCTATTGGTTGACCTAAGCTGGGTAGCAACATATCTAACTTGGTTCCCATGAGTCTATAGCAACTTCGCCATAAGTTTACAGCACCAGTAAAATCGTTGTAATTGTACTGGAGTGGTGCTAAACGCGACGTATAGCCCAGACCACAAATCAACTCCCCAACAAAAGCTAGACGGAGACCATTGAAATCAACCACGTAACTGCTTGCTCCGTTAGTACAACCTGGTGTGGGAACCACTTCCCATTTTAGACCTGCAATCTCCCGATTTTCATAATCCATCATCCAATTTGATACCGGAATTGGGCGCACAGGTGCAAAGCGATCCCAGCGATTATCATAGGAATTCCAGATCTGTCGTTCCCGAAAATGCTGGTCGGGATCTGTCAGATATTCCTGCTCCCAATACGGCCCCAAGATTTCGGCACCTGCATTTCGAAGACGGATAGCACCATCAGTATGATCCCTAAAGTGGTGGGTGAGGAGAACAGTCAACGATCCGTTTTGAAACACTTCATCGAGATAATCAGCAACTAAACCTGTTCCAGCATTAATTAGGACTGTTCCCTCAGGTCCTTGAATAGCATACACACAGCAACTATCTTGAAACAGGAAAACTCCATCACAAACTTTTTGCCAATTGGATAATCCCATATTATTTCCCTAAATTCCTTAATACAGTTTGGATCAAACTAGCTAGGAGTGGTTGTTATTTATTGAACCAACTTTTAAGTTATAGACAGATATAGGACAGTTACACAAAAACTAACAAGCCTGAACAGCACTATTTAAAATCCAGGCGCCCTTCACTAAAGTTTGTACTTCCTACAACAAGCAATAGCATTAGACAGAAAAAACTAGATTCAGACACATGTCCGAACACCCAAAATTTCCGAAGAAACTTACAATGTATAAGTATTTAAAATTGATAATATACTCCGTAGTATAAACAAGACCAAAGATCATGTCAGTAAACGCATCTGCCTAGTTCAGGACCGCTCGCTGGATCGTCTCTCCCAAATCCAGAACTTGCTATGAGCACAAACAATAGCAAAAAACAAGCACCTGAAGAACATTTCCCCCAACTTATCCCCTACTGTTGGATGCTATTCTATTTCTTCCATAGCTTCTTCGACCCGTCGTTGTTCAATGGGTTCAGATAGCCCCATATGGAAAGCGAGAAACCACATTACAAATACGCCATAGCCCAGAAAAACCAGCTGCCACACCCATAATGATGGCATACCGAAAGGTACCCAAAGCGCTGGTGCATTGGGATCGGAAAAAAGTGAATTACCTATTGTAGCAAACGGACCAAAACCCACCAAGAACCAGATTAATGTCAAAACCCAAGCCAAGTTAATTTTCTTTTTCCGTTCCGGGCTCATACCTGAAACCACCTGTAAAAACCGGTGTTTCTGTTCTTTTATCCTTATTGTGTCTTCACTATCAGGTGTAAATCTAGAAACTAATATGGTAGTGACCAAGTTGAATAGTATCCCCCAGCCAGCACTGTGAATTGTAAGAGGATATGCCCCCCATGGAACTCCAAAGATTCTAAACCAATCTGATGTTTTGTCTGTAAGCGTCACAGCAATCAAGCCAACAATCAAGCCGGCTACGACACCTCGTCTTGTAAAACCCTTGTAATAACAAATACCAATTAAAGCAGGATACATTTGAAATCCATAAGCAACCGCCAACCCGCCTAACATTACAATAGCCTGAGTAGAATTTGCAGCTACGATCAAAGCCGCTCCAGCAACAAGGATAACAAAAATGCGTCCGCTCAATTTCTGCACATGATCTGAGGCATCCGGTGCAAAATATTTTGCATAAATATCTCGGGTAACCATGGCACTAAATGTGGACATATATGCCGCACCAGTGCTCTGCATAGCAGCCAATGCGCATACGGCCAATAATCCCACTAACCAAGGTGCCGAACCTGAAAGCAAATTAATTAATTGAGGAACAAGGTTTTTGTCATTAGCATTTGCAAATGTACCATTTTTTATGAGCACATGACCGCCGATCCCCTGAAAAATGGTGAATGTAAATAAAATTACACCTATTACAGCGGATGATGCAGCTACTTGTTGCCAGCGAAAAGCCCGGCTGGTTTTATTGGCAAATGCCCACATAGAAAATGCTGGGGAAGACTGGATACCCATTAGCGCAAACATGTAGGTCATACACATAAGGCCTGTCCAAGTACCACCAATTGCCTTTGATCCCGCAGATACAAATTGCATACTGCCGGGAATTGCAATTGTCGATGAATACCCATCAGGCGTCAGATTTTTCCCATTAGTAACATCACTCTTTACAATATCCGCTAACCCAGTCATTAAACCCGACCAGCCATCAGAATAATGAATTGCAATACCTCCGAGAACAATTATACCCAGGGCCAGCAAAACACATTGGGCACAATCCACATAAGCTACAGAGCGCAACCCGCCTGATGCCACATATATCACGACGATCGCCGATAGTGCAAACATGCCAAAATTGACGCTAACTAACCCATCGGTGAGGACATAAAATAAATCGCCTGAAGCTCTAAGCTGTACACCTAAATAGGGGACACTAAATAGGAACGCAACCAGTACTGTTAGTAACCGAATGGCATCACCACCATAGTAGTCACTATACATCTCACCAGGCGTAATATACTTGTATGCTTTACCTAAAACCCATTGGCGGCGTAAAAACAAAACACCGGTGAAAGGAATTGTCAATGCGTAAAAGGATGCAAATGCATAAGGCAAACCATCATTGAATATTTTACCCGGATGCCCTACAAAGGTCCAGCCGCTGAAACTAGTAGCTGTCGCCGCCAATATAAAAACCCAAATATTTATGGATCGCCCCGCGAGAAAATAATCGGTAGACGTCTTGGATTTCTGGGCACCCTTGATACCCCAAAAAAGACAATAGATCCAATAAACTCCAACGAAACCAATTAGCCAAGAAATTTTCGCATCCATAATAGGTTACCCCTCCGTAACTATTATATTAAGAAAGGAGTTACAAGAAGAAGTGCTTTCTTAAATGGAAAAATATGCCTTGATAAACACAACGTCTTTACCAATAAACTAACCAAATAATTTTTGCGGATAAACACTTTTATCAACAGGTTTTTGAATTTCGCCCACGACATAAGCTTTATACGCTTCGTAGGTCACGTCAAACCAAGGAGCATTAGATCCATACATCAATCACAACCCATAGTAAAGAAATGAGATCCGCTTATAAAAATAGATGATGACCTCTCATACAATCTAAAATGCCATCCATGTAGCGACATAGATTAAACTTTAATCGCTCATCTTCCCCACTGAGATCTTTCCTCTCTTCGTTTCTGATAATAATTTTCCAGTTTTTCTATTTGCGCCACTGTCAGAACCTGTTTTAGATCAGATTTCAATTCATTATTAATGCCCACCATTTTTTCTTGGAGTGCTTCCCAATCCATAAACCCACCAGGTTCCAAAGCTAATTCATCAGCCTTCTTTCTTGCTTTTATTGCCGAATCAACCGCTTTTTGGTAGAGAGAACGCGCTTTCATCAGCGTTTCATTATCAACTTTAATTGTAAAAGTCAATTCTGCCCACGAGTCCTTCATCATAGACTGAGAAGAACCTGCCTCACTGCGAGCTCGAAACCTTCTTATATCCTCTTCACTGAAATCACCGAATCCACCTTGACGTTGGTCAGGCCTATTTTGCCGCTGTGCTTCGGTTGTTTCCTCTATAAGGAAAGCTCCAATAACAATGGTTGCTAAAGTCATAAGTGCTACCAACAAACTGCGCTTCATCTTCAGTCCTCTTGCTCATAAACATATTAATTTTTGTTAACTAAGACAGCCCAAGCAATACTTTATGAGATACAAAATATACGAAACCGCAATATAGCATAGAATGATCAATTTAGCAAACATCTAGTAAAGTTTAGACTAAAAAGTGTGGGCGTATATAACCAATGTTGATTCTAAACATATGAAAATTTTCGCTGAGTAATAACAGTTAAATATGCGAATCAGCACGGCATCAGCTACAAACCGATTTGGAGACAAATCAGCGTTAATCAAAATTGGAATGAGTCATTTGATAGAATCGGTTTGTGTAAAAGTTGATTGAAGTATGTACACAATATAGGACCAAAACGTCAACGTAAATCTTTAACTATGACCTCGGCAGTCCGACGTCCTGAAACCATGGCACCGTGGACAGAGGGCGTATCACGATGATCTCCACAAACATATAAACCGGCCTCCAATTTTATAGGACGTTGTGGTGGTGTCAGTGCAGGAGGATGTACTTGTGGCAGTGCATGCTGAATTCGATATGTACGTAAATGTTGCCAATACCGAACATCTAACCCAAACCATTCAGACAGATGTTCCCTAACTGACTCCTCAAGCACTTTATCATCCTGATCAGGATTCCCCAGTACAGTTACTGATATTAACGCAGAATTTCCAGCAGAATAAGTTGGGGAAACGACACTTGGTACACACAGATTATTGATCACCCCTTGATTTTCTCCGTTAAGGATCAGAACAGGTTCACTGACAGGTGATTTATCGGCGGCAAAATAGAGGCAGGTGGCAGATCTCCCATTTACTTCTGGGAACCCATCAATCAATTTTGCTGATCGGTGGCCTTCTGTGGCAACAACGACTGCATTGGCGCTAAGTACTTCTCCACAAGATAATTCGACAGTATGAGGCTTGACAGTACGGACGGCCGTCTGTGTTTGTATGGCGTCGCTTGGAATATGGCTAGCAAGCTGTTTGGGAATTTGCCCCATACCCTGTTCTGGTATCACAGTATTCCCAGTCGAAAACATTCTGAATGTAAATTCCAGCATTCTGCTTGATGTTTCAAGGGATCTATCGAGAAAAACCCCGCCAAAAAAGGGCTTGAAAAATCGATCAATCATACCATCTGAGAATCCCATTTCTTTGATGGCTAAAAGGGTTGAGGTTTCTGGATGCTCAAATAGACTGTCCAGTGTTCCAGAAGTGGTTTTGCGGCGCAACCTTGAGATCCGGATTTTATCATTCAATGTACCAATTGGTGAAAACACGGTTTTGAGCGCTGAAAATGGCTGTCGCCATGGATCGGTAATCCGATGGAATCTTCCCTTGAACCAAATTAATGCTCCTGGATAAAATCTACGGAGTTTTAGTGCTTCATAGTCAAGCATCCTCCGACATTCGGGATAAGCAGATAACAACACTTGAAAGCCTCGATCAAGCAAAAAACCATCAACAACATCAGTTTGAACCCGGCCACCAATTTGGTCATCAGCTTCAAGAATCTTGAAAGGGATATGACTCTTCTGCAATTCGATGCCGCAGCAGAGACCGGCAAGCCCACCACCAACAATGAGAACTTCAGGATCTGCGACCTTCATTTCAATAACGTCATCCTCGTAGGCACAATAAAACTAATTAGCCACAAATTGGCAGGATAAACTACCATCATTACATCTTTTCTAGCTACGCAATGCTGTCATACCACGATAACGAAGGACAGGTATAAAAGTATCCCACGTCACCACAATTGGGAATAGTTGTGTTTCGACCGTAATTAAAGGTGAAATGGCCTTAAATTTCCATAGCCATTGAAAGCCGAAGCATACTCAAACATTTTCTTAGAGTCAGAGTTACTACTCTTACCATCATCTTCCCATCATGAAACGCAATGAACTTTCGAGCTCTGGATGTCGAAAGTCATAGCCGGTTTGTACTAAACAGGATGGTTCAATCTTAGCACTCGACAGAAGTAACGCATCAGCCATTTCACCAAGCAATGCTCGTACTCCAAAGCTTGGTATGGGAAACCTATTCATTGGAAAAGGTCGACCAAGAACCTTGTTTAAAGTCTTTGTATATTCGCTATTTCTTACTGGTCTCGGTGAAACAACATTAACTGGACCACTAAGACCTTCGTTGGTTAAAACATGATGGATTACTCCGATCACATCATCGAGACCAATCCAACTCATGTACTGCCGCCCCAGGACACTTAAGTTCCCCGCTATTCCCAATCGAAACGGGAGTAACATCCTAGCAAGTGCTCCACCTGCTGGGGTCAGCACAACACCAAAACGCAGATTGACAACCCGAATGTTTTTTTTTGCAGACTCGGTTTCCTTTTCCCAAGCTTCGCACACTTCAGATAAAAAACCAGAACCGGGCTGACTATCTTCATTTAGAATCTCATCTCCTCGGTCACCATAAAACCCGATAGCAGAAGCAGAAAGTAGCACTTTGGGTGGCACTTGAAGGTTGGTGATTGTTTGAGAAATCAGCTTAGTCCCCTCAATTCGGCTATCCAGAATCCGCTTCTTTTTCCTGGCATTCCACCTGCCGCTAGCGATCGGCTCCCCTGCCAAGTGGACTATGGCATCAATTCCTTCAAGGTTTTCTTTATCAATATTGCCTGTTAAAGGATTCCAGTGGACTTCATTAACCAACTGAGAAGCAGGTCCAGTTATGCTCAATCCTCTAGTCTCCGACCTGACCAACCGCTTGACTTCATGACCACCGGCAGTCAAAAATGGTATGAGTGCTGAACCCACCAAGCCAGTCGAACCAGTAATTGCAATTTTCATTTTTTCTCCTTTGTGCTGCTGATGCTGCATAATGTCTCGTTTTGTAATCTCATGGCGATAATCAAACATTCGATTCAGTTTTTTCTGTATCGACTTACCTGCCATTGCTTCACCCATCCGCCCCATTGGCAAAGCATATTCAATTCGGTCTTCAAGATAGCATGCCGATACTCCATCAGGTTCTACCAAATGCATGTGCTCCCATTTAGCAAACGGCCCCGACACTTGAAAATCACAGAATTGTTTCCCATGAATGTAGTTTCGATGTTCGGCCACCCACTGAATAGGAAACGGTGTAGAAACTTTCATTACAAGCTGATCACCATCCTTTATGTCACCACTATTTCGGATTATTTGAACGGTTTCCCAAGGTGGAGTCAGTCGTTGAAATGCTCCCGAGCGGGCGTGCCAATCGAAAACCTCTTCTGATGGAGCTTCTATTCGCGAACGCCAAACGAAAATCTCAGATTTCATACGCGGATTTTCCCAGAGATAATGACGTGTCTCACTAAATTGGTCACAAGCAACACCTGTTAGTTCTTTAAAATCAAAGGAAGAAACCTAATTTGATCTATAGCAATTAATCTTCATTGGCAGACTTATGCGAAATCTACGAACTAAACGGCACAAAATTAATACAATCAACCGAAAAGATGCCATTATACCAAAGTCAACGTATACTTCTACGGTTCCCTATATAAATAAGGTTTTGGCGAGAAAAACAACTAACGTATGAACTTGCAGTTGCTTATTTTTTGCTTTTTATCTAGGGGAAGAAGTAACCTTTAACTATGTCATATTTCTGTTTTAAAGCTTAAGATAATTAAAGACGCCATAAACTTTAAATAGCAAGTAGATAATAACACCTGATCAGATGCTAATCAAAATATACTTTCTTCTCAACTCACTATAAAAATAACAGTGGCTGCTTCCCTTCAGAGTGAAGAAGTTTTTAAAATGATAGTGGCTATCTCTCAATGGTGCAAACTAATAAATTGCACCATTGGAGTATAAAAAGAGTTTGAAATTTATATCGGAAAATTCTCCCGACAAAATTAATGTTGAGATGTCGAAGAAAGTAGGATCCAAATTTTGTCTGGAGAGTCCAATGTATTTGCCATCATTTGGATTTAACTTAACGTATTTAATTCGCAACTAAAGTTGGAAATGCTAGTCCAGTGACACGATGCGAATCAGATTCAAAAAGGAATAATTGCAGAAAGCCTGTCAACATTTCTCCGACCATATCGTTACACTTTCCGGTTAATAACGAGATTAACTAAAGCTTAATTTTAGCTGAATAATGGAATCAACTTCGATACTCAATTAATCGAACAGATATAGAATAATAGCGAAAGGACATGAACGAACATTTAGATACTGGCCTCTAACTCATTCGAATGCAAGACGAAACTTGAGTGAATCTAGATAACTACTCAGTTTTTATTTAAAACAAAAAACATATGAAAAAAAAATCCTACGGTAATGCCTTTATAGTTTCATGTACTTTACATTTAGTTGGATTGCTACTTGGAACTTTGTACGTTGTGAAAAACGAAATCTATGAAAATGATCCGATACAAATTAATATTACTCAAGCGACAAAAACCAATCCCAAACGCCGCCTTGAAAGACGTCATAAAAGCCAAACTGAGCTGAAGCGGAGTGTGCCCAAGCCCCTGCCAATGAGGTCTCGAATCAACGTGATTACAACAGCAGCTCAATTACCAATGAACAACGCTTTTTATACTTTACCAACAAGTAACACGTCAAGCTTTGTTGATCAAAACAGGTTTTCACCGAGAAGCGTCCATAATGCAAAGGTAGAGCGGAAAACTTTATTAAATGTGCGGAGTGTCAATATCTTTTCAAAAATGCCAAAAATTTCAATGAAACCGATAGGAGAATCGATTCTATCCAAGATTACTACAAATCAAAACCCTATTGAAATGATTCCCGCAAATTTGGATCAGCAGTCACTTACCCCATACAATATTACTCAATCACCACGGTTCCTTAAACAGCACCCAGTAAAATATCCAGAATTAGCCCGGCAAGCTAATAAAGAAGGCATTGTTGTTCTTGAAGCAGGAATTGGTATCGATGGAATAGCGAGGGATATTATTTTAATACAGGGGCTAGGGTTTGGTTGCAATCAAGAAGCGATTAGAGCCCTAACAATGTCACGTTTTATTCCTGCTAAGAGTGGGAATACTCCCGTTCTCTCCCGAATTCAAATCCCATATCGTTTTCAGCTTAAAATTTGATCAACTAATATCTTCAATAAATATAATTAATCCTAGTAATGATGCAACATTTTGCTATTATGCCGTGGTCCTACAATTTAATTAGATTGCGAGTCTCCAGTACAATGAAGATAAGCTTAGCCTTAGTTCGTATTGCGTTGGTTACAGCAATTACATTTACCTGCTTTTGTATTACCGCTTTTAGTGGTGAGATACAAGGAACCGTATTTAATGGAGAGGGTAGTAACAAACTAAGTGGCGTGAAGGTGCAATTGCTTGAAACCGGACAGAAAGATATAACTGATGCAGAAGGTAAATTTGTCTTTGAGGGTCTTCAACCCGGTGACTATACGCTATTAGTAACAGCACTTGGATATCGTACAATGACAATAGAAAATGTAGTGATTGGCGATAATCAGGTGGGGGGAACCAGGATCAATTTAGAAAAAATTGAATTCCTGTTTAATGAAATTTTGGTTGTCGGTCGAGCTTTGCCCAAGTCCATCAGCCGTCAAAGCTTACAAGGACTTGAGATTAAACGACTACCAGGTGCCATGGGAGATGCTTTAAAAGCGATTCAATCACTGCCAGGAATTAGGGCGGCAAACGACTTTAGCGGTGCACTTTTTGTTCGGGGTGGTGGACCGGAAGATAATACTATTTATTTCGATCGCTTTCCGCTTGAAGAAGCCTACCATTTTGGTGGGTTAGTTTCCACAGTAAGCTCGGAAATCTTAAATCGTATTGATGTTTACGCTGGTGGTTTTGGTGCTGAATATGGTCGTGATGCACAGGCAGTTGTTGATGTCTATTCACGTCAGGGAAACAGGAGAAAAATCAGCAGCAATTTTCATGTTAATTTCCTATATTCAGAAGGGCTGATTGAAGGACCAATTAGCGATCGTGGATCCTGGTATTTGGCTGGTAGGCGCAGTTATGCTGATGTGGTGTACAATCTGCTGCCAATTCCGAAGACTGATGTCATCACGGCACTTCCACGCTTTTGGGATTACCAAACCAAGCTTAGCTACGACATCAACGAAATGTTCCAACTTGATTTGAATGCGTTTGCTTCAGATGATTTCGCTCAACTCAAGTTAGGTAAGGATAAGCCCGATGATGATTTGTCGGGAGCTTTTTACTTGAAAAACTCATTTCATTTGCAAGGTATTCATCTGCGGTCCATTTTAACTCCAAATATCAAGTACGACCTCAACGTGTCACACTCTAAACGGCTGATAAACTTTAAGATTGGTAAAGGATTCTATCTGCGCATACAACCCAATGATATTGATTTTAGACACGATTTAACATATAAAATTACACCTAAATTTCAAATTGAGTCAGGTCTTAACAACAATATTGGACGAACAGTAGTACAAACCTTCTTCCCCAGACCTCCAGAAGAAGGAGATCCCAACTTCGATTTCAGGTTATCAGAAAAAGTTAAGTCCAATCAGAGGAATAAAGGGTATGAAGTTGAAGGTTATTTACAAGGACGGTTCCAACTTTCAGATTTTTTCTCCACGACCCTAGGAATGCGATTTGATTACGCACGTGATTTAACTGGACAAATTGCTGTTCAACCTAGAACCAGCTTCAACTTGTTGCTTCCTTTGGGATCAGAAATTCGTTTTGCTTATGGACGCTATATGCAGTCACCTCAACCTTGGCAGGCATATCCACCGAGTGGAAATCCGAACTTGGACGAGAGTGAAGCTAACCACTTTGTTCTTGAGATTGAGCGGGAGATTGGATTATCTACTGAATTCAAATTCGCCACCTATTACAAACAGTTAAAGGACCAAGTTGAGTCTGTTCCAAGCCAGGATCCAAGTTACCTTAATTTGGGAAAAGGATACGCACGAGGTTCAGAAATCCTCTTGCAACACCGTCAAGGAAGTCGGCTTTTTGGGTGGATAAGCTATGCTAACTCAGTGTCCAAAAGACGTGATTCCCCTAATCAGCCATACCGATTTTACGATTATGACCAAACTCATGTGGCGACAATAACAGCTAGCTATAAAATCAGCAAAACTTGGGAGATTGGCGCGAAGTGGCAATACGCAACTGGAAATCCTTATACCCCCTTGACATGTGAAGAGAATGTTAGTCAACCTTGCGCCGAACAAGTTTTTGATAACAATAGGTGGAGACAGATTCCAACTTACGGAGAGATAAATTCTTTCAGATACGATCCATTTCATCGGCTAGATATACGAATCAATAAAGACTTCATATTCAGCAGCTGGAAAATGAGCTTATATCTGGAATTGTTGAATGCCTACAACCGAAAAAATATTTTAACTTTTAATTACGATGAGAATTATGCTAGAGATGAAAGAGGAGAAGTAATCAAAGATATAATTAGGCAACTGCCAATAGTTCCATATATTGGCATAAAGTCAGAATTCTAATTTTTCCCACTTTTTCCTTGGCCAACCAAGCGTGCTGCCTGTTTAGCGAGTCGTTGAGTCTCTTCAATTCGTTTGACCAACGATTTATTTGTGAAAGCTATTTTGGCCAGAAACCTCACTTGACCTCCATTATTCAATAATTCGGATCCAACCATGGTTTGCAATCCGGTATCAGCGGTATGCAGAAGACTCCCTGAAACACCACGTCGATCAAACTGCAGGACGAGCGAAAAATCCCCCGGGGCTATCTTGGAAGAGAATTCTTTTTCAAAACCACCAAAAAGCCCAGTACTGCTTTCCATCCCATAGTGATCATTGCCAATTCCAAAATGCACTCCAACGATGTGCATTTTCGGCAAGTTTAGTTTTTTGCTGAAGGACAAAAACATCGATCGATGTTTTTTAATGTTATTTAGATCTTTGACACCAATCGACAAGTGAGGTGATAGATCCTGCTCTTTTAAGAGTTGCAACTTTAAATGGCCGAGTAGCGCACTACCATCACCAATCCGCGGATTCCTCTGGTGATTGATCCCGATTTCAATCCAGTCAAACAAGCCGAAGTCCAGGTCCAAAATTGTTTCCCGACGCGAAAAATCGTTATCTCGTCCAAAGAGAAAACTCGTACCGACTTCAAAGATGCCATGTCCGATTATATCAGCAACCGGTATTTTAACTTGCCTTGGTTGATCAGCAAAAACAGATATCGTCTGAAAACATAACAAGAGACAGCAGACGAATCGTATTTTCCAAGATGACAGATTGTCTTTACACTTGGCGATCCTGAGTCTGAATTCCATCAGCAGTCCCAAAAATTACGCGATCAACCCGACCTACGAATAAACCATTCTCTACTACACCTGGAATTCCGTTAATTTCAACCTCAGTTTGGTTGGGATCGAAGATTTGATCAAAGTAGCAATCCAAAATGAAGTTACCATTGTCACTCAGAAACGTCTGATCGTTGACTTGACGCAAAACTGATTTTTGACAAATTCGGTTAAGCGCTATCTGAGTGGATTCCCAACCGAACTGGACAACTTCAACCGGCAAGGGTGATTTTGTTCCCAAGTAATCAACAACTTTGCTATCATCAGCAACAATAATCAGGCGATTTGAAGCGTGGGCGATAATTTTCTCCCGAACTAGGGCTCCGCCCAAACCTTTGATCAAATTAAGATTTGGATCGACTTCATCCGCCCCGTCAATCGTAAGATCGATGACCGGGTTTTCCGTTACTGTCGATAGTTGAATTCTTTGTTCTCTAGCAATCTGACTGGTTTGTTCCGAAGTTGGAATACCAATAATCTCGAGACCTGATCTAACCATTTGACCTAGTTTCAACAAAGCATAGTAAATTGTTGATCCAGTTCCCAACCCAACAATCATCCCTGATTGGACTTCTTCGACCGCTTTCTCAGCCGCAAGCTCTTTTAAACGTTCTTTTTCCATAATAAAAAAAGCTCATGCTCCTAATAACCAAGTAAAGCATGAGCTTTCTGAATTCCGAGTTTTTATTGTTGTTTGATGTCTCCCCAGACAGTTGTCAGTTTGCCTTGCGGTTCAGCAGCCAAAAACACCTCCATGCCTTCCTGTATCCCTACAATTTCGTCCTCATCCAAAGTGCGTAAAAAAACGACCACGTCGTCCATTACACCCGCGTAGGTTTCCCCTCCTGATCCACCAATACGGTATTCCGCAATTTTCCCATCAGTCTCTTTGTAGTCTGCGTCTTTTACCTCCTTGCCATCAATATAAATTCGAAACTTCTTTTTATCTGAAGTCAAGGCGATATTGTACCATTTACCCTCTTTAATTAACCCGCCATCGGTCTGACACATAACTGTCCAACCACCACCAACCATTCCCCGCCAAGAGATAAGCCCTGAATCCTTGTTTATAAATAAGGTGTTGTGTCCGGAACCAGTGGGCAGACTACGCCAAATGTGTTCCCAAGCAGAGCCCTCAAAATTAGGCTTGATCCAAGCCGAAAGAGAAAACTCTTCCATAAAAATATCACCATTCAGTGAATCAGATGGAGTAATGCCAATCCATGCGTTCGGCTCCAAGTCGACGGCTTTTGCACCAAACTTTCCGTTAACCCACTTCGACTTCCCCTGAATTTCTCCGTGATTATCATTTCCGGAGCTATCCTTTGTGTCCCCATCCAAGGGATAGTATAGAACCAGAGATTTATCATCTGCGGACCAAACAGAAACCGAAATTAATAGTAAAATCATCAAACTCAACGAAATTAGCTTTAAACCTCGGCAAACCCAAGACTTTATCATGACATAGCCTCCCTAATATAATTTTAAGTTTTCAAAGCACACAATATGCTATCAGGCAATTCACTTTAATGGATCAAGTCATATTTTTGACTTGATAATATATTGGGTCCGATCATAAATTATCAAATTAAATCAGAGACGTTTTAAATTTGCCCAAGTTGAAGCTAGCTTAGCTACCGTACCAATTGAATCTCTTTGGATCTTGGGAGATCACCCCTTCTTCCATCACTCCAGAGAAAACAGCTGCGTCATCTATCAGACCAGATACCCTTATTGTCGTGTAGTCTTAAAAAGCTACATTCTGGATCGGATAAATTGCTCTAGAATGCAATACAAAACATTAAAGCGGCGAATTCTAACATGAAACCTAAAAATTGTCAATTTTTAGCGATGAAACTACACACTACACTTCATAAGCGACGTCCGGCTAATTGGGAATCTAGACGCTTTCAAGAACCTTTTTCTTTGGACTACCATGCAAACTGGTGATAAAATTCTAATATGCAAAACATCTTAATCGTTGACGACGACGAAAAGATTTGTTGGGCCTTTGAGCAGTTTCTGACAGATGAGGGTTATAATCCAATTATTGCCAATAATGCTGAGGAAGGGTTACGCCAAATCGAGAGTAAACGTCCGGATCTTGTGATGCTTGATATTCGATTGCCAGGTATCAGTGGTCTTGATGCATTGCAAGAGATAAAGAAAATCGACCCACAAATTCAAATTGTAATCATGACAGCTTACGACAATGTGGAAACGACAATTACGGCGATGCGCCTTCGAGCCTTTGATTTCCTCCCCAAACCGATTGACCTAGATCAAGTAAAAGCCATTTTGAATCGCGTTAACCGACTTAAAACTGTTCGCAAAGAATTGGCGCCAGATATAGAAGAACAGACAGACCAGGCACCAAAATTCCAGTTGGTTGGTAAGAGTCCACAGATGCTGGAAGTCTACAAAATGATTGGGATCATGGCTAGTAACAATGAGCTCGTTCTGATTGAAGGTGAAAATGGAACAGGGAAAGAACTGGTTGCCCGTGCCATCCATCACAACAGTCTCCGGCAGGATGACCGTTTCGTGGCAGTGAACTGTGGGGCTATTCCCGATCCATTACTCGAAAGCGAACTATTTGGCTATGTACCCGGTGCGTTTACTGGTGCGAGTACCCAAGGAAAACCAGGAAAGTTTGAATTGGCAGATGGAGGCACGATCTTCCTCGACGAAGTTAGTAATATGTCAGCCTCTTTGCAGGTAAAACTGCAAAGAACATTACAGGAAGGAGAAATTGAACGTCTTGGCGGAACAGAAACAATAAAGATAAACACACGAATTATAGCGGCCACAAACCAAAATTTATCAAAAACTGTCCTGCGAGGAGATTTTCGAGAAGATCTATACTACCGGTTCAACCGGGTGCTTATAAAATTGCCACTGCTCAGAGATCGAGTTGATGATATACCTCTGTTGATCGAACACTTTCTAAAACAGATCAACCGTGAAGCAAATCAAAATATTCGAGGTGTCTCGTCTGAAACCATGCTACTTTTGCAAAATTACGGATGGCCTGGCAATGTCCGTGAACTAGAAAATGCTGTCAAAAGCGCCGTTGTCCTTTCAAGATCAGACGTTATTTTGCCGGAACATCTACCAAAAGAGATACAAAATCCAGCATCAACGAATGCTCTACAGATGGATCTGAAATCCACTCTCCTCTCTGTTGTTAAGCAGGCAATCGAACTCAAAAAAGACTCACTTTATGATGAACTGATCAATGTTCTCGATGCTGAACTCATTCCAACTGCAATCAATGCTTGTAACCAGAACCAGACCCAAGCGGCAAAACTCCTTGGTATAAGCCGAACAACATTGATTCAAAAACTTAAGAAAGGAGGCTAACTTTGAGACGACTAGCTCTTTACTGCATAATCTATTCTATAACCTTCCCAGTTATAGCTGAGGAAACCGAAACTTTCCTACGAGAAAAACTGGAGATTAAGGGATTTGGCAGTCCAATTGTAAAGCTGACCCAAGTCCATAATGAATTCGACCTGATGATAGGGGCGCGTGGTGCAGTACTCCTAAATAGGGCTTTAGCTATAGGCATTGGCGGTTATAGTCTAGCATCATCAATTCATGTTTCGGATCCTCAAAGTAATTTTGAAATGGAATACGCCGGGCTAATTTTAGAATTCGTGTTTCCTTCCGATAAGCTTGTCCACTTATCTGCCAGCACACTCATTGGATGGGGAAATCTAAACAACGCAGCTAACCGCAACTGGATGTACGACCCGTATTACGATGATAGTCGCTATTATGCAAATTATAATCTGGTCGACGACAGTTTCATGGTTATTGAACCCGAACTCGATTTTGAACTAAATATGACAACCTTTTTTCGGCTTGGCCTGGGTATCAGCTATCGCTACATAAGCGGAGTCGGCCTCATGCCACTTACAAATGCCGACCTAAAAGGTCTGGCTACTGTTTTCACATTCAAAGTTGGAAAATTTTGAGGATACAAAAGCAATTGACGAAATATATTGCCTTGCGATACAATCCGGAAACTGGATGTCATAAGGAAACTGTTCTCGTTGATCCAGGTAACATCCAAGATAGCAACTCGTATCTCGTCGAATGAAGCATCTTTGAACTACAATCCAAGAATCTATCATCACCAAGTATATGGAGACTATTGACGCAGATCCAAAGCATGCGGGTGCATACTTTGATTTAGGAACCATTCATTACAATCAAGGGAAATTTAATCATACTATTATGTTCTACAAAAAGGCAATTCTCATTGCCCCTGATTATGTGGAAGTTCATCTGAATTTAGGCGCAGTCTATAGAACTCAGGGAAGCTACGAAGATGCCATTGAAGAATATTAAAGAAGCATTCGTATTGATCCTAACGACGCAATGACACATTATAATTTAGGCGAGATTGATCAAGCAATCTTCCAGTTCAAAGAAGGTGTTCGTATTATCCCTCAAGACGCAGAGGCACATAATATCCTCGCTTGTTTATTTTCTGTTAATAACCAAGAATCTCTTGCTATAGAATCACTAAAGAAATGCCATCCAATTGGATATGAACTTTCGTGAAAGTGCAAAAACAAACGTCATTTTTATGATATACGAAAGAATTCCAAGTTTCAGGAATTGATCCAATAAGGCATCTTAAATGTAAGTTGAACGTATCATATAAATGATACTGAAAGGAACTTGCGAATGTCCCCTGAACTTATCGCAGATTACCAATGTATTATCGGAGAAAATCCACTTTGGCATCCGATTGAAAACCAACTTTACTGGCTCGATATTCCCAACGGGCGACTTTTTCGTTACAATCCCAGAACAGGAGAACATGAAAATTTCTATACTCATGGCGAGGAAGTTGGTGGGTTTACCTTTCAACCTGATGGTTCACTTCTTCTTTTCATGTCCCGCGGGGCGATTGCAATCTGGAAGGATAGTAAATTGACTTCGGTTATCGATGAAATTGAAGGTGAACTTGAATCTAGGTTTAACGATGTTATCGCTGATCCTGTTGGGAGAGTTTTCTGTGGTACGATGCCACAGGAATCACAACCCGGTAAGCTTTATCGGCTTGACCTGGACGGATCAATTACTGAAATTCTCGACGGTATTACCTGTTCTAATGGGTTGGGATTCACCCCAGATCTCAAGCAACTGTATTACACCGATTCCATGAAACATGAAATCTACCTTTTTGACTACAACCAAGGAACAGGATCCATTTCCAACCAGCGTGTATTTGTTACCATCCCAGAGAACGACGGCGTTCCAGATGGTATGACCGTTGATGCTGAAGGATATATTTGGTCCGCCCATTGGGACGGCGGTTGTCTCGTAAGATTTGACCCATTTGGTAATGAGGAACGGAGAATTGAGTTTCCGGCAAAAAAGGTTTCAAGTCTTTCTTTTGGTGGTGAAGATTTGACGGACATTTACGTGACAACTGCAGGCGGAGACAACAAATCTGAAGAAGGAGCTGGCGCGGGAGCGCTGTTTCGGTTAAACCTTGGTATTCAAGGAGTATCTGAATTTTCATCACAAATCGATGTTTAGCCTACGAAGCAAAAAAATGGGGTTTGGGAACACTCAGGGGCGATTGCTCTCTTGGATTACCTTAATCCTGATTCTCGTCAACAGCTGTTCCAGCACCAAGATTCTTAATATCAAAAATAACGTCGACGAATTCAAGAATCAAAAAGTAACGCTACACGGAGAAGTCATAGAAACACTATCAATACCGTTTGTACGAACTGGAGTGTACCAACTTGATGATGGAAGCGACCGGATCTGGGTTTTATCTGCCAAGAACATACCGGAACGTGGTAATCAGGTTATGGTAACCGGCACTGTTACTGTTGGAGTTGAACTTGGCGGCAAACGGTTTGGTGTGATAATCAAGGAAACAGGTAAAGAATGAATTTTAGTTTTTAACATTTTCAAAATATAAAAAAAACAGGGCAAAATGTACAGGAATATTATTATTTATCTCGCACTTTTTTTGCGTTTGACATACGTTGATGCAATTCTCCCAACGTTAAGTATAGATCGAGTTGAAGGCAATAGTGGTAAAGTGACGATTTACTACACTGCTACCGATCCAACTGAAAAAGTACTCAATCCTATTAATTATGAATATAGCGTAGATCATGGAGTAAGTTGGATTAAAATCGATAAAAGTGCCATCAGTGCAAGCCTATCAGATGGAAATAATAACTCAGCTATCTCTTGGGATACCCGACCCCAAATTGGAGAACAGTCTGTTACCTCTATTTTATTTCGGATGCGTGTTTATGACCCCGAGATCATCAGCGATTGGCAGGCCGTTACTCCCATGTTAACACCACGACATGGGTTAGCTACTGTTGTAACCGATAACAAACTGTACGCCATCGGAGGATTTAATGGACATAGACAGGTTGCCTCTCTGGAACTATATAATCCAACAAACGATACATGGGAAAAAGCGGCATCTATGGACCAAGCTAGGCAATATCTTTCTGCGGAAGTGGTGAACGGTAAAATCTATGCCATCGGTGGATATGGTAAAGCTAGTTATCTGACCACGGTTGAAGCCTACGATCCGGTAACCGACACGTGGCAGACAATGGCTCCTATGCCAACTTCTCGCCATGTTTTTGCAACTGCCGTGGTGGGGAATTTGATCTATGCAATTGGCGGGCACAACGGAAAAAACCTAGCTACGGTTGAAGTTTATGATACCGAGACAAACAGTTGGAAAAATTCAGCCAGTATGCCAACACCTCGTTACGGTTTAGTTGCGGCTGCGGTTGGTGATAAGATTTATACTTTTGGTGGCCAAGGTCAAAAACCGTTATCAAGCTTTGAGATCTTTGATACTAAAGAAGGCCAATGGTCTACCGGTCCCAACATGCCGACTGCTCGCTATGCTTTTGCTGCTGCAATCGATGAAGAGTTGTCGAAGATCTATATAGTCGGTGGAACTGGTGGAGAAGATAAAGTTGAAGCCTATAATACCAAAAATGGTGAATGGGAAATCTCAGCCACGATTAACCAGACCAGATCCCATTTGGGAGCCGGTATTATCACTAATGTGAACCAACTTTACGCTGTTGGTGGTGTTAACGACCAACCGTTGTCCATTGTCGAAGCGCTTCCTCTTGTACGTTACTCAACATTTTCGGTTTCTCCTGCGTTTCCAGTTTATAACCATATCCAAGCTGAAATCATTTCGCCAACGGCGAGTAGTTACAATCAGGGGATTATTTCAATTCAAGGGACCGCTAACACGGAGAAATTGCAGGGCTGGATACTCGATATCGCCCCCAGCATAAATCCAACAGAAGGTTACTTATTAATTAATAGCGGGACAAGTAGTGTCTTGGGTAGTGAACTGGCGAAGTTCGATACACTGGGACAACCCGATTCCGCACACACAATTCGGCTTCGCGTCACTGATGTAATGGCTAAGACAGCTGAAACGAATGTCATTGTCAGAGTTGACAACTCGATATTGCCGAAGCCAAAACTGAAAATTTCGACCAATGAGGGCGTGGACGGTTTTGCTAGAAGCAATGTTTCAATTTTCGTAACAGGTAAAGCATATCCTGGAAATCTTATTTCCAGAGCTGAGGTCATCGGTGGTGCAGAGATGGCAAATGTGACTGATCTCATTGATATCGATAAGTCGGGTGTTATTTCCGGTGAAATACCCGGCGTTAACGTTGGTAAAATTACTCACCTGAGCGTGCGTATTATGGTAAAAAGCCGTTCAGGTAATCAGGCGGAGTCTGTATCGAATCGGCTTATAATCGATAACAATCCACCAAAAATTGCTATTATATCGCCTGCTAATGGTGCAAATCTTAACACCAACTCGATTCAAGTGGTTGGCACAGCCTCAGACAGTTTATCTGGACTTGTAAGGGTTGAAATCGATGTCGGCTCTGGCTGGACAGAGGTAGAAACGAATAAATCGAACTGGGTATATCAACTCAAAATTCTACCAGAGAATCAGCAATTGCTGATTCGGGCAAGAGCTCTAGACAAAGCTGAGAATATGACAACTACAGCTCCGATATACGTTAGTAATATCAACTCGCGTCCGCATGTCAACATTCTGCATCCAACTGAAGGAACAAATCTCTTGGGAAAAATCTTGGTAACAGGAACCATAGAGGGAAATAACTTGAGTTGGGTGTTGGAGTATGCTCCCGGTCAACACGCACAAGATGGATTTGAGGAAATCGATCGGGGAACAGAGGCCAAAGGATACGATCAACAAATCGCTACGTGGGATGTTTCTGTCCTTCCGGATGGGCAATACACTTTACGATTAACGGTGAAAAACTCTTTGACTACCATCACCGTTACACGTCACAATCTCATTCGTGCTCCCTAGTGTGGCGCGCTAGTACGTGTTTAACAAAATCTTGGAATAGTGGATGGGGTGCCAGTGGCTTGGATTGGAACTCGGGATGAAACTGGGCTCCAACCATCCAAGGATGATTTGAAACTTCCGCCATCTCAACCAGAGAATAATTTGGTGAGACCCCACTAAAGCAGAGCCCTTTGGACTCGAGTTGCGCACGATACTCATTATTTAACTCGTATCGGTGCCGATGCCTTTCCATAACGGAGTTAATTCCATAGGCCTCATGCCCCTTGGTGTTTTCTTTAATTATGCATTCATAATGTCCAAGTCGCATCGTTCCTCCCTTATCATCAACCCCCCGTTGTTCTTCCATCAAGTCAATTACCGGATACTTTGTGTTGGGGTTGAATTCAGAGCTGTTTGCTCCATCTAGATTGGCAACGTTTCGTGCAAACTCAATTACCAGACATTGCATGCCAAGGCACAACCCCAAGTATGGAATTAGGTTGACCCGCGCATAGCCAATGGCGACCAACATTCCTTCAATTCCACGAATACCAAATCCACCCGGCACTAATATACCATCTATATTTGTAAAAGCTTCCTCAAGATCAACGCCATCCTCAAGAAGTCCTTCGGAATCAACCCACTTGATACTAACCACAGCCTGGTTAGCAACGCCACCATGTTTGAGCGCCTCTTGAATACTCAAGTAAGTATCGCTACCTTTGACATATTTCCCAACGATAGCAACATTTAGTCGATGTCTCGGGTTTTTAAGAACATGAACCATTTCCTGCCAAGAGCTACCATTGGGGGACTGATCTTTAAGTCCGAATCTTTTAACCACCTGAGTTGCTACACCTTGACGTTCAAAACGTAGCGGAATCTCGTCTACGACTTTAGTATCTCGTCCTTCAATAATCGACTCAACCTCCAGTCCACAAAGCAAAGCAATTTTTTTCCGCAAACCAGGATTAAGTGCACGACTAGTACGACATATTAACAAATCTGGACGAATCCCCAACTCTTGAAGTGTGCGAATACTGTGCTGGGTCGGCTTACTCTTGTTTTCCCCATCAGGGAGAGTATAAATTAAGGAAACGTGGATAAACATCTGATCTTCTGCTTTAATTTCCATTGACATTTGGCGAATTGATTCGACAAACGGTAACATCTCGAAATCACCAATCGTACCACCTATTTCGACGATTAAGACATCTGCCCCACTATCTTCACCAAGATT
>Ga0066834_10000072_pt1 | contig 41480 bp, 37 predicted proteins | sample ETNtaG_30_FD_66729 | JGI IMG/M metagenome (GOLD analysis project Ga0066834, IMG submission 66729) | Marine microbial and viral communities from oxygen minimum zone, Eastern Pacific Ocean - ETNP201306PF43B | ecosystem: Environmental > Aquatic > Marine > Oceanic | place: Pacific Ocean: Eastern... | reverse complement strand
AATTTTAAGGAGGGTTGTGTCAATGAAAAAAATTACTATTTTTTCTGTCATTTTTGTTGCTCTATTTATGCTTTTGAGTCAGGTGAGCTTGGCGAAAGTTAAGTCGGAATCCATGGTTGCCGTTTGGCTTTTTGATGAAGGAAAAGGAAGTGTTGTCACGGATTCAACTGGGAATGGTCATGATGGAAAAATTGAAAAAGGTGCCAAATGGGTAAATGGGCGTTTTGGTAAGGCGCTGGAGTTTGACGGGGCTGACGATTGGGTTTCGGTTCCACACTCAAAAAACCTCGGATTTGCTTCTGGGAAGTCTTTTACTATCACTGTTCATTATAAAGGAAGTCAGTTAGGAGGTTCATTGTTTGGTAAGGGATATGAAGATAAATCTCAAGCTTTGCCTTGGTATCTGCTTTGGAATGATGGAAGTAGTCCTAAGGTGACTCTGTTTCTAAGGGATGAAGCGGGAGCGAGTTTTCGAGCTGATGGCACATCCGAGGTTGCAGATGACAAATGGCATTTTGTCGCAGCTGTAGCAGATGCCTCTAAAGGAAAAAGTTCAATTTGGATAGATGGGAAAAAAGAAGCTGAAGCTGATTTTAACAAAAAAAGCGGTTATGGAACCAGTGAAGGTGTGGTCGCTATAGGGCGACACTATGACAGGTACACCAAAGGTATCATTGATGATGTCGCTCTGTTTAATGTGGCTTTGACTTCAGACGATATAAAAACGGTTATGGATGAAGGCTTGGAAGTTGCGCTGGCGGTTTCTCCTCTGAGTAAACTTGCCATAACTTGGGGGGAAATCAGAAAAAGGTGAGTTTATTTTTCAGTTAGTGCTTATACTTCTTTACTATAGAGGATATTTCGACATATGTAAATCCTGGTGGGCTAACTAGATCTTATTATTAGTTTAAGCTTGTGCTAATTGTCGAAATTTTCTTGAATCCATTTGTGACCTTGACAGTGAGGTGGACTGAGCCTAGGTTGGATGGAATCAATTCTTTGTAGTCTTCTGGTGATTGCGGGGTTCGCGTTACCACCGAGATAATAGTACCATAGATATTCAGATCAATCGACCACAGGTGAAGATCAGTAACCCTATTATCATCCTCAATACATCGTGTGATTTTTGATAGAAGGTGTTCTGGGTATGCCAGAAACAATATCTTATTTCTTCCTTCCCACTGCAAATCAAGAATGCGAGTAAAGTAGATGTAACCAACTTATATCGCATAGGTATCTTCCTTTTCCAGAAACTAAATTAATAAAAAAACTCAGTTTAACCTCTCACCAACATTAAGCTTGAGCTGATATAATCACTGAGGATCTCCGTCAACCTGTTGGGGGTTTTACGCTGGATTGGATAAAGGTAAGGTTTTCCCCTTTTTTAAATTCATCCTCTAATTGGTAGGCAGAAATGTTCTGGAATTGCAATTAGCACATAGTTTTAGAGGGTATAAGCCCTAGTCCGTTTGAAGGAGGTTTAGGGTACGAATTAGGGCTTATTTAATATTTCAGGAGAACGCATCAATGTTTGGATGTTTATTCATTGATGCTGTAAGTTAATTACAGCATGGAAATCGGGAAGTCAAATAAAAATCTACAGAAACAGAGGATTGCTGTTTCAATTGTATAGAACGCCTCTTGCATTTAACCAAGTGAACACACTTCGATCACAGAAAATGTGACCTGAAGAAAAGCCTGATCGCTTTTGAGCAATCAGGCTTTGCAGACTTAATTTTAGGGTTTCAACTTATTCGTCTACTGTTGGTTTCTTTTCCTTAGGTAATTCTATATTGTACTTCTTCAGCAAGCCTGCTATCTTTGACTTCATTTGTCTGTGATGTTGTTGACGTAGTTCTTTAACAGCTTGTTGTACTTCTTGGTGCTGTTCACCCGTCAAGCGTTTGGTTAATTTAGATGGTAACGACCTGCCAGATTGACCCTTTGCAATTTCAGAGCTTCGCCGATCTCTAAATCGCCTGTTTTGTGACATTCGCTGTCCTCTGCTTGGATGCTTGCGGTCGTGACCATCTCGCCGATAATTTGCGTCTGATATTCCGCGTCTCCGGCCTTCGAAACGGCTCTTATGCCTTGTTTGCTCATCACGACCAAAGCGTCCTTTACGCCGCATATCACCATGCCGATGGAAGTCTTTCTTTTTGTTAGTTTCTTTTAATTCTGATGATTTTTTGCTGTCTTCTATCTGTTTTTCTTTCGCTGCAACGTCAGGTTGATTAACTTCTGACATAGCAGAAGAAATAGTTACTGTAATGCTAGCGCACAATATCGCTAGTGCCATTGAAATTTGCTTTAACATTTGATTATCCTCCAAAATTTTTGTTTCGCTCTGTTTAGACAAAGCAACCAATTTTTTGTTCGGAATTTTTTTAAATAATCAAAAACAGCATATGTTGTTTATACAAGTTTGATTTGAGAATTCTAAGATACGTTAATAATAAAAGGGTTACTAAGAATAAAGGTGTACCAGACGAGACAAATAGTTATAACAGTGGAACTGTAAGGTTGGGAGGGTGGAGACATCTTGGGCCAAGGAGTTTTAAAGGTTTGATTGACGAAGTAGCAATTTTTAATGTCGCACTACCTGCTGATACGCTCAAAGATATCCTTTCCCGAAGTTGCGTAATGCACCCGGATCCGCTATATCTCCCAAGTCTAAACTTGCGACAAAGTGGATATTCCTTAAGATGTCAGCCCTCCGATAGTTGGTACAACTGGAGGGAGCTCATTAAGGATATTTGCTAGTCATCCCTACCCTGATATCAATAGACTGCCTAGCAGGGGGATCAAACCTATGTCCATCTTTTAATGTAAGGGAGAGGCCCAAATTGGAGAGCAAATACAGGATGAAAGAGAGTCTTGTCTTTATTTTGACGGCAGATGATAGCCACTTTTCTTTACCTTGATCTGATGTAAACTTGTTCCCTCTGTAATATACAGCGTTTTGCTATCTTCGCCTCGACCAAAGGCTACATTTGTTGGAAGATTGGGGGTAGGAATGTAAGCTCGTTCAACTCCTTCTGGGCTATAGACATAAATTCCCGGACGCATTACATCACGTACTGCCACGTAAAGATTTCCTTCTATATCGACAACCAAACCGTCTGGGCCATCCTGAGGTGCATAATCAACCAGAACTTTTCGGAAAGTCGCTGCCCCATCCATGGAGAGGTCATAAGCTAACAGGGCCATACGACCTTTATGAACAGATGTACCTTCTGGCAGTTGGCTTTCATTGGTCGTTCCATTATTGTGGCAAACGACATACAGTGTTTTTTGGTTAGGTGAAATAGCAACACCATTTGGTTTCTCTGCATCGATAATGATACGGTGAATTGAGCCGTCTGGATCAATTCTATACACACCCATCACTGGTTGGTTTATTGGTTCATGGCCAACATATCTTGGATCGCTGAAGTAGATCCTCCCTTTTTCATCGATAGTAATGTCATTGGGGGAGTTAAAGGGTTTACTTTCGTATAAACCGGCAATGATTTCACTTTTCCCTGTTTGTAGATCTGTCCGAGTCAGCCGACGCCCACCGAAATCTGCTCCTTCAGCTGCGATTAGTCTCCCTTGGGAATCAAATTTAAGCCCATTGGACATCCCGCTGGGAGAACGGAAGATTTTGGTTTGACCCGTTTGGGGAGTATATGCCCAAATATGTCCTGCTTGCATTCCTGATTCGTGGGTAAAAGTAATATCACTAAAATAAACTGTACCATTGAAGGCAACAGCAGGTCCTTCTGTAAAGTGCCCTGAATCAAATAGTTTCTCCAGTTTGGAGGAAGAGATGATAATACTTTCATCTCCACTTGGGATTAGTGTCGTATCGGATATTACTGGTGTATGGATAGAAATCAGAAAAACAGCCGCACTTGAAATTAGGAATAATATCTTTGATCTTAACCAATTTTTCAACATAGGAAACGCCCGATTCAAATTTTAGTTTTTGGTCAAAACCATTCTAGCAGATAACTTTTGACGAATCAAAGAAAGTTGATATGATACTGATTTTATTCATGCTCTTTGGGAAAGCGAAAAATGACTTTTAGGTGACATTAATGTTCAATAGTGTCATAATGAAATAGGGGGTATTTTGGATGCAAAAAGATAAAATACGACTTGCTATTATTGGTTGTGGTGGAATGGCACGGGCACATCTGGATGCCTATATTCACCTCAAGAACTTGGGGATAAACATATTTGATTTCGTGGCTATGTGTGATGTTGATCTTAATCGTGCACAAGAATTTGCTGTTACGGCAGCTGAAAGCCAAGATGGTGTTCAACCTAGTACGTATGTTGATGTTAACGAAATGCTGGATAAAGAGTCGTTGAATGCGGCCGACATTTGTGGCCCGCATTTTTTGCATCATACTCTTGCAATTCTCTGTTTTGAAGCTGGGCTCGATGTGATAGTGGAAAAACCGTTGGCTGTCACGATACGAGCTGGCCATAAAATGATACAGAGCGCGGAGATGCACAACCGAATTCTAGCGACTGCGGAGCAAGTGCGACGTTGGGTGGGCCCACGAACGGTTGAATGGTTGATCAACAAGAAGAAAATGATTGGTCAGCCACGTATGTTTTTTCGACAAGGAATCGGTGGTCCTACTGACCCCGAGAACCTTTTACGCAATGAACCGATGGTCTGGCGGAAAGACAAGCTAACTAGTGGTGGTAATGGCATTATCGATGGAGGAGTACACTACGTTGATTTGTTGATTTATTTCTTCGGGGAACCAGACGAGATTTATGCCCGAGTAGAGAATCTAAACCAGTTTCAGTTTCAGGCTAAGGATGGTAGTTATGTTTCCCAAACGGTTGAGGACACTGCTTTAGCAACTATTGCATTCAAAAATGGGGTTATTGGGCAATGGGTGAGTACTGGTGCCGCCCCAGGTCATGGTATGGGTTACAATAGTTATCATGGTAGTCTTGGGTCGATACACAGTGGAGGAGGTTATCCAGAACAGCCTGAATTACAACTTTGGGATGGGAGTAGGCAGAAAAAAGATGATTTGCAAAAAGCTTATATGGAAAGCCTGAGTCTGGAAGAGAAAGGCAGATTGTTTCCACATGACATTACCGAAGGCGTGGCTTTGGAAGTCTACGATTTTTTGGATGCTGTTCATACGCGTCGCCGACCGGAGCTTGATGGAGTTGATGGGCTAAAAGCGCAAGCTGTGTGTAATGCGATTTACGAATCCGGATGGTGTGGGGAGTCAGTGAAGTTCGATGATGTTTATAATGACAAAATCTCAGGTTATCAGGACGAGATTAATGAAGAATGGCAGATTTGATTTGCGGGTGGGTTACTATCGAGAAAGCGTTATCATAATATTTCCCGCTTAGTTTGTTAGCAGAATTCGTGTCTCTTGATCAGTGATTGAATTTGGGTTGAGGTTCTGCTATATTGGGTCGGTACCTAATATTTTTGGGAGGATCATAATGGGGACAATAGGCTCTGGTGTCCGAGTGGCTTTCTTTGGGACTGGTCAGTTTGCTAACAGGACACATATACCTAATCTGATGAAAATTGATGGTGTTGATATTGTCGCTATCTGTGATATTAATCCGAAAGCATTACAGTCCACAGCTGAACAGTTCGGTATTCCCAAAACTTATCGTGATGCTTACCAATTATTGGAGGAAGAGGAGTTTGATGTCCTTTATTCTGTAGTACCTGCTTTTGCCCGAACAGATGTGGAGGCTATAGCCGCTTCAAAAGGAATTCACATCTTCAGTGAAAAGCCACAAGCTATCAAGATCGAAATTGCGCGACATATCGATGCTGCGATTCAGGAAGCTGGAGTCTTGAGCACAGTTGGTTTTCGGGAAAGATATCGGCCTATCTTTCAGCAAGCTCGCCAATTATTATGGAATAAAGAGGTTGTTCATGTGCAATTCTATAGCTTTGGTGGTCTTCCGTCTCGTCAACTTGCCCAGGAAAATATTGATTGGCATTCAGACTTTGAACGAGGTGGATATTCTGCCTTCGACTGGGGAGGACATGCTGTCGACTACATCCGTTTTGTTACAGGGTTAGATATCGTCAGAGTACAGGCTTTCTACCATCATCCTAATGACTATTCGAAACCGTTATCCTGCTCCTTTCATTTTTCTTCCTCACGTGGTGCGACTATCAACTTAAGTTTCATTTCGGCTGGTAGTGGACAACCAAAGGATAATCCGTGGTTCCAGTTTTTTTTTGAACAAGGTTATCTGTCAATCTATGGTTATGAGCGTATTGAAATGAATCGGGAGGTCGTCTACACAGCTGAAGCCTTTGATCCGTGGTTTAAGCAAGATCAAACTTTTATTGAGGCTGTACGTTCTAACGATGGGAGTCAGATTCTCAATGACTATCATGATGGCCTCTTTTCTTTAGCGCCTATTTTAGCAGGTTGGGAATCGTCACGTTGTAACGGGAAGTGCATAGATATTCCCTCATTTATGACACCTTGAATTGATAGCTAGGTCGAAAATTGCATACACAGGTTCCGATAACCCAAAATGATGTCGATGTATACACTGACTTAGGGTATTTGGTCATTCGTAATGCATTTACTAAAAGTCGAATCCAATCCTTATTAGTAGCTGTTAATCGTTTAATAGACCGAGCCTTAGCAGGTGACTGTGAGATTGGATGGATCGATAAAGGTAATCGCCTTCCCGCTCGTATGGGGCACTTATTGCATCCTGATAAATATGATCATGCTTATGCTGACTGGTTGGGAGAGGATTTAGCACCGCATATTGAAAGGTTGTTAGGTAATGAGCCGGTTAGACATAGTCTTTTTGGAATGCTAGCTAGTGGTGGTGGGCAACCTTATTGTCAGTCATGGCATCGTGATTTGTGCAAGCCGGGAGAAGACGGGGAGGAAGCATCTCTCCTCCGCCATCACGGCAATTTTTTACAGTTTAACGCGCCGCTTTTGCCAGCGGATCGTTTTCTAAATATTGTGCCTGCTAGCCATCTTCGTGCTTCTACTGTTCAGGAACTCAAAGTGTCAGAAAAAGATGCGAGCTTAAGTATGCCTGAGGCGATTGAACTGAAGCTTGAACCAGGAGATATTGTCTACTATAATGCTAATCTGTGGCATCGTGGTTGGAATCCAAATGGAGATAAGCGCTGGACAATGCACTGTGCGTTTTGGAAAGCTGGATGTCCGGTTATGAAGCATGAATTTGGTCAGCGTGAAACCTTACTGAAACATGTTGATGAAATGCCTGCTGTAGCGAACCAGTATGTTCAAAACTATATTGATAATTATCCGGAATCAGATCCCAAAAGTTTCTTAGAACTCTAGTTTTGTTATGGCACATTTTGTCTTGACTAACTTAAATATCGATTGAACTTTGCGAGAATTTTAGGTATATGAAGGTTGTACTAGCCGAAAAACCGTCAGTTGGACGTGATATAGCATCTGCACTAGGGGCAAAGTCTCGTCGTGATGGCTATTACGAAGGACATGGCTATCAAATTACCTGGTCCTTTGGTCATATCTTTACTTTAAAGGAGCCCTCTGAGTATGACCCTAATTATAAAAGTTGGTCATTAAATACATTACCGATTACCCCGGCTAGATTCGAGTTGAAACTGATAGATGATGCTGGGATACGGAAGCAATTTTCAGTAATTAAACGTTTACTGCAGAATGCTGATGAAGTGGTTTGTGCGACAGATGCTGGACGTGAAGGAGAACTGATTTTTCGGTATATATTTCATATGGCTGGTTGTGGCCAGAGGTCTTTTCAACGTTTATGGTTGAGTTCTTTAACTGATGAAGCTATTCGCGAAGGATTCAGCAACTTGCAATCAGGTAGTAAGTACGACAATTTATATGCAGCGGCAAAGTGTCGAAGCCAAGCTGATTGGATTGTTGGCTTAAATGGAACCCGTAATTTTACTGTACGGTATGGTGGACGTGAAAGAATTCTATGGAGTGTGGGACGTGTGCAGACTCCAGTTTTGGCCATGATAGTCAAAAGAGATGATGAAATCCGTAATTTTCGGCCTGAGTCGTTTTGGGAATTGATGACTCGGTACAGAGATGTAACCTTTAAATTTAAAGGAAAACGCTTTGACAAAAAGGAAGATGCCGAAACCCTACAGGGGAAAGTTAGCAAACATCCACTTGTTATTGAAAATATTAAGGGAAAAAAGCAAAACCAGAATCCTCCTTTGTTATACGATTTGACGAGTTTGCAGCGAGATATGAATCGTTTGTATGGCCTGTCTGCCTCCAAAACACTGGAATTGGCTCAATCGTTGTATGAAAACAAGTTGTTAACGTACCCTCGTACGGATTCCCAGTATTTAAGCCAGGATATGAAAGGCAAAGTGGTTAGTGTTCTTCGTAAATTAAAAACAGGAAAACAGGAAGAAATAACCAAATTAGATCTGGACAATCTCAGCTTTAATACGCGTATTATTAACGATAAGAAGGTTACAGATCATCACGCTATCATTCCAACAGGGAAAGTTCCTAGAGATTTGCCGACTCCTTCATCCAATGTATTTAATGCTGTCTTGACACGTCTGATTGCTGTCTTTTACCCAAAGTGTACAAAGGAAATTACTACGGTTGATGCTGTATCCAATTCCGTTTCTTTTGAGGCTAAAGGAACTCGGGTTGTTGATCCGGGCTGGACAGTACTTTATCCAACACAAAACAACAAGGATAGTGGTGAAGATCAAGAACTACCCAAATTTGTAAAAGGGGAACAGGGCGATCATGAGCCTTTTATCAAGTCTGGAAAGACTAAACCACCGTCCAACTATAATGAAGGTTCACTTCTAGGAGCAATGGAAACAGCGGGACGAATGGTTGCAGATGAACAGTCAAAGGATGCACTTAAGGATAGAGGGATAGGGACTCCAGCAACTCGGGCCGAAATTATCGAGACACTTCTAAGACGCGGTTATATTGTGCGAGAAAAAAAGAGAGTAACTGCCACAGACTTAGGTCGGTATCTAATAGCTTTGGTTAAAGATCCGAATCTCAAATCTCCCGAATTAACTGGTGGGTGGGAATCAAAATTGAAAGCTATGGAAAAAGGGGAATTTCCTGCTGAACAATTTATGGATGGAGTAATCGAGTTTACCAGAGAACTTATTGAAACTAGCAATGTGTCTGCGATTGATAGCAGGAGCTTAGGGAACTGTCCGCGTTGTAGTAATTTGATTATAAAAGGTCGGCGTGACTATGGTTGTTCCAAGTGGAAGGAAGAGTGTAAGTTTGTTATACGTAGTGATTATAAGGGGATTGAACTGAATGTCAGGCAAATTCAGGCCCTTCTCCAACACAAAGTATTGCTGCGGCCGATTAGAGATAAAGATGGTGTGGAGTGGGTGCTTTATTTGTCGAATGAAGGTCATCTAATGAGTATTGAAGTGCCGAAAAAGGATCGGCAGAAACCTGTACAGGCGAAAAGCCAAAAAAGCGAAAAAGACGTGGTGTCAACTAGCCAACCTGCAACTCAGGATTCGTCGTCGGTAGGAGATTGCCCACTCTGCCGTCAAAAAGTAGTTGCGCATGAAAATGAATATCGTTGTAGCAACTTAAAAGAGCAATGTAACTTTAGCTTTTCCAAGAAATTTTACGGTAAAAAGATAGTCTTGAGTTCGGTCAAAACTTTGCTGAAGAAAGGGAAAACATCAAAGCTTAAAGGCTTCAAGTCAAAAGAAGGTAAAAGCTTTGAGGCGAGTCTGAAATTACAAAACGGAAAGATCGAATTATTCACTGATCAGTAATTACTACACAACAAACACGGGAATCGGATAGTGATTCAACCAGTTGTTGAAATTGAAAGTGATATCTATTCCTTTCAACCTGCAAATAATGGGGCGGGACCGCTCTGGTCCCATGGGTCAACAATTGTTGTTCGGATAGATGATACGGTTTATGTTGCAGGACTTGAGACTTTACCGGATCAGAAGCCATTACACAATTGTCGGTGGTTGTTATTCCAACATCAGCATGATGCATGGAACTTGGTGTATCGAGATGAAAATGGACGAACACGCGAACCTTCACCTCTTGGACTCTTAGGGAATGGGGAGTTGCTTGTTACTTGCAACCCGACACTGACTCAACCGGGAGAATATGGCGGACCTGCCGAACCAACTGTTTACCGTTTTGACACACGAAACATCAAAGGCAAGTACACAAGAGAACTGCCTGTTTGGAAAGACCAGCCGCGATTTACGGAGCATTCATATCGAACCGTTGTTGCTGATGGTGGGCATAATGAGGTTCTTTATATCCAAAATGTTGGAATGGATGTTGCCCACATGTCATTATTAGAATTAGGTGAAAAGTGGTCTGGTGTGGGTCATATCCGTTGGCCGTATGCAGGTGAATACCAACAACCCCAGTTCCTGCGATTGTGTTATCCCAACGTTATTATGCGTGATAGAGCTGTACATTTTCTGGGTGTTAGCGACGTCGTTGAACCGATTGAAGAATGGAAACGCTCGAAATATGAGGTCACTGGACGTGAATGGGACTACGTTTTTCGCCGACTCTTTTATGCAGGTACACCGAATATCAAGGATCAACCACTTGGCCAATGGATTGAAATCGCCAACTTCGATGCAACTGCGGGACATATACAAAACAATGATATTTGGTTATCCTTGGATGGGACTGCCCATCTTATCTGGTGTGAAACCAGCACTGATGCTCGCCTAAGAGAGCGATTCTTTCCCAATCAGAATCTTGTGTATAGTTTGAAATACTTGACTATTTGTAATGAAAAAGTCCAAGAATGCCAGACGTTAGCGCAAATTTGCGATCAGGAAGACGGTCGTCGTCCGCAGTCTGCCCGTTTTCACATCCTCTCGGATGGCACGCTGGTTGTACTTGCGTCTTTTGTTCCCAATACACCAACTTCTAGTCAGGTGGCAGTATACTGTCTAGCTGAAATCTCTGCTGAATCAACTACTTTAAACTGGGTTGATGTTCCATTGTCACAACCATTCTCAGGTACATTTCTTACCAATACAGTTCGAGGTGGATCTGCGCCATCTGATATCATTGACGTCGTTGGAATCTCACCAAACAAAGGACACACTGTGGGATACGCTCGTATCCGAGTAGATTCAAGCAGATAATTTAAAGGTGAATAGTTCGAAGTTATATGCTGGACCGGACGGAATGATTTTCCTGCTCTTGGTATTGGTTTTAAGGGGAGTTTAGTCGGATTTGCTACGAAATGATAATTAGTTGTTTACTCACTATACCTACTGGATTTGGCAAATCGATAATTTGTTTTAAGGGCCGGATTGTAAAGTTACGAATGAACGGGAGTGGATAGCGATTATGCCAACATCATTGCCTAGACTCTCAAAAAAGAGACTTGGGCGGACAAATTTGGAAGTTACTTCACTGAGTCTGGGTGGTGCTGGATTTGGGCGGGACGAAATCACTGATGGTCAGGCCATAGAAGCAGTTCATCGGGCGATTGAATTGGGCATAAATTATCTTGATACTTCTCCTCTCTATGGTGAGAGTGAGAGGCGTGTTGGGCTGGCTCTAAATGGAGGGTGGCGGAAAAAAGTCTATCTGGCCACTAAAACGGGCACACACCCCCAATGGCGTGGTGACTATTCCGCATCCGGGACGCGTAGGTCAGTTGAAAATAGCCTGCGTTTATTAAAGACTGATTATCTTGATGTTTGTTTGGTTCATGATCCGGAAAGCATGATGCCCGTTGTGGCCAAAGGAGGGGCGTTTGATGAATTACAAAGGATGCGCGAGGAAGGCTTGATCAATTTTATTGGTTTAGGAGTTCGTCAACATGAATTTCATGAAATTGCTATTAGAACTGGTGTTGTGGATGTCATTCTAACCTATCTTGATTATACTCTTCTCAACCAATCAGCATCACAGACATTGATGCCTGTTGCTAAAGAGAATGATATTGGTATCATCAACGGAAGTCCAATTGCTATGGGCTTACTGTCTTCTGTCGAACCCGATCCCAGCGCCCGATATCCAGACGGTAAACGGGCGCATAAGCTATGGTGTTGGGCACAAGAAAACAACCTCAACCTTTTGGCCCTTGCTATTCAGTTTTGTTTGCGTCAACCGCTCATTGATACTATTCTGACTGGTTCGAAAAATGCCTCGGAAGTCGAACAAAATTATAGAGCAGCAACAACTGAGATACCCAGTGAAGTCTGGAACAAAATGCCAAACGTCTAAATTATGTTTTGCTTAAGCAATTTAAGGTCGTCTTAAAATATCGGCAACTAATCAAATTTCAATTGGGGTAAGAACGGCGTTGAGGTAGAGATTTTACAAATTATAAGATATTGACAATTGACAAGTTTTGGGTTAACCTGATATACTATCGCATCTTAGGGATTTTATGATCTTCTAGAGGTTTTACGCATCCCCGACTTTATTTGTAGTAGAGAGGAATTCTGAATCTATAGGAGTCTATGGAGGAAACGAATATGAATCGATTCAAGGGCATTGCCTTAACTTTTTCTTTAGTTTTTGTTGCGGTGTGGCTGGCTGGATGTGCTGGTTGCAACCCCCCTCCTGTACCGTCAGGAATGACCCCAACTAGTGGCCCGGAAACCGGGGGAACCCTTGTTAAAATTACCGGAGAAGATTTTGACATAAAAAACGGAGTCATCGTAACTTTTGATGGTAAAAAAGCTCAAAGCATAAATGTTCCGAGTGAAACTCAAGTCACCTGTGAAGCTCCTGCTGGCACAGCGGGCCAAACAGCGACAGTTAAAGTGGCGAACATAGGTCAACCAGAGGAAAAGAGGGAACAGGTCTCGCTAGCACAAAAGTTTACCTATACTGATGCTACACCGCCAGAGGTAACTACTACGGATCCATCTGGTAATGAAACTATTAGCGAATATGAAGATTCCATGCAGGTAATGAATTCGCTTTCGATTACTTTTAACGAAGCTGTAAACGCGGGAACTGGGTCTGTTTTTGTCACTTCAGGGACTTCCGAAATCAGTGGTAAAGCAACAGGAAGTGGTAACACTATTACGTTTACAGCTGACGAATATATGACTGCTGGTAATGTGTACTCAATTACTGTTTCGAGTATTGAAGATACTGCAGGGAATGCGCTGACGACACCGTACAAATTTAGCTTCACGATTCAAGCACCGGATAAAGTCAAATTCTACAAAGTGCGTCCAGGAGATACATTGCCAGCGATAGCCTCTCGTCCCGAAGTTTATGGTGACAGTGATCGGAAGTATCAGCTACGTTTGGTAGAAGCCAACCAAGATTATTATGATTTCAACCCCAACCGGTTGTTTGTCGGACAGCAACTGATCGTTCCGAGAGGAAAAGCGTGGGGAGATGAGGTCGCTGAAGAATAGTTAAACTGGTTTATTCTAAATCCACATTTTTTCTAGGATGAAAGCTTTTACTATTGTTAAACTTCTCGCGTGTGCGTTATTCCTGATAGCGGGGGGGTGTAGCGTTCGGCACATCCCGTTGGATCAATCTGTTGCTGATCAGGATCCGGTGATAGAATACGCTGCTGAGTATGATGGCGGGAGTTACTATAGTGGCAGTAGTATTAGCAGCCCGAGGTTTGCCGCGGATGCTTGGCGGATGTCGCAATACTATCGAGGAGGGATCCCCTCTAATCAGTCTTCCACTATATTTGGTTATCAACCGTCTGATCGATTAAATATAGATCCTAATCCGTATGATAATTATCGTAGCGGCGAAGCTCCAATAATGCGTGCGCCAGCCCAAGATACGACCCAGCTAAAACGGAATGTTACCGAAACCAGAAAACGCACGCGGAGTCCTCAAACATCTGACTGGAGACGGGATCGGTTTGTTGATCAGGCTGGGTCGAATGAACGACAAGTTCGCCGTTCTCTAAAACAACGTCGCCAGGTTGAGAATATTGACGATGATGATGGATCTAGCAAAGAGAAATCGCGGCAAAAAACCCGAAAACGTACCAGAAGGCGAAAGTAAAGTAAAGCTATCCTACTCTTCTTCCCCTGTAGTGAATTCTTCCAAGCGTATAATTAATGTTCCGAGTTGAAGTCGCAAGATAAGCGTATATATCTGTAATAGCATGGCGATTTGTGCTTCGACGGTCACTTCGCTTTCCCGAATAAGATGTATGCAATTCTCTGTTTTTTCTCGGATTTGGTTGGTGCGGTCTAAGTCTATCTCTGTGGTCTGCTGCGCACCTATTTTGAGGAATTCCCAGATCCGATTTTGAATTTCAAGGAAGTAGCTGTTGGCTAGCGACTGTCTGGACCTTTTTGCGCTGTCGACCCAGATTGTATTCGATTTCCAGTTCAGCATAAACGCAATACTGTTGATGATGACATCTCGTATTGTGTCCTCACCTGATATCAATTCTTCAAGATTGGTTAACCCTTCCGCTTCGGCAGAAAGTGTTCGCACACGCGAGTATTCTTTAAGATTTGTAACAGTTTCCTCATTTTCTGCAATTAAGTTCCAGAGAGCTTCGCTTGTGCATAACATTGACTCTATTGTGCGTGCTAAGTTGGCTGATAAATTGGTTTGGATTATTAGAAGGTCTAAACCATGAAGTTGGCTTCGAAAACGCCAAACTTGATCAAGTGTTGGAGGTTCTTCTTGCTCCGCTACAATTGGGACTATGTTTTGACGGATATAGGTGAGAATATCGTTGGCAACACGTTCTGTGTTCATGCCTGTTCAGTCTCTAATTCGACAATTTGATCGCGGAAAATCGCAGCTTCTTCAAACTTCATTTCAATAGCTGCCTTTTGCATCTTCACCTTCAGTTCGGCAATTAGTGTTTCATTATCTTGATCCTCATACTCAGCTTTATGTAGTTTTGGTGACTCAGCGACTTGAAAATTTACCACTTCCTCGGATGGCTTTTGGTCAATCATGTCACGGATCACTTTTTGGATGGTTACTGGAGTGATATTGTTGGCTTCATTATATGCCATTTGAATCTTACGTCGTCGTTTTGTTTCGTTGATAGTATATTCAATTGCTGGAGTTAAGTTGTCTGCGTAAAGAATGACTTCTCCATCAACGTTACGTGCAGCACGTCCCGCTGTTTGAGTTAGTGAAGTTTTTGAGCGGAGGAAGCCTGCTTGATCCGCATCTAAGACGGCAACTAATGAAACTTCTGGTAGATCCAATCCCTCACGTAGTAGGTTAATTCCAATAAGTACGTCGAAGGTGCCTTGCCGGAGTTCTTTCAAAATTTTAGCTCGTTCGAGAGTATCAATATCAGAGTGCAAATAGTTGGCCTTAATTCCGACTTCTATGAAGTATTCGCTTAGATCTTCTGCCGTCTGTTTGGTAAGTGTGGTAACTAAAATACGTTGATTTTTGGTGATTCGTTCTTTTGCAACACCAATTAGATGGTCAACCTGCTGTGTGACTGGATGAACCGAAACCTTCGGGTCAATCAGTCCGGTTGGTCGGATTATTTGTTCAATAATCTGATCACTGTGTTCTAATTCGTAGGGGCCTGGTGTAGCAGAAACGAAAACCACTTGGTTAATAAGGGTTTCAAATTCTTCATAGCGAAGTGGACGGTTATCGAGTGCTGATGGGAGACGAAAACCATAATCAACGAGTGTTGTCTTCCTCGACCGATCTCCTTTATACATTCCATTAATTTGAGGGACGGTCACATGTGATTCATCTATTATAACCAGCAGATCATCCGGAAAATAATTGACTAAACAATAAGGTGGTTCTCCAACCTTCAAGCCAGTGAAGTGTCTTGAGTAATTTTCGATGCCCTGACAGTATCCAGTTTCACGGATCATTTCCAAATCGTATCTTGTTCGTTGCTCAATTCGCTGTGCTTCAAGCAGTTTATCTTGGGATCTGAAGAACTCAATTTGGTTTTGTAGTTCGACTTCAATGTCAAGTAATGCTTGTTCTACACGGTCTTCCTCAGTCATAAAATGCTTGGCAGGGAAGATCATAAGCTTTTCATGGTTGCCAAGAATTTCCCCAGTTAATGTGTCAATTTCGCTTATTCGGTCAATTTCATCTCCAAATAACTCTATCCGATAAGCAAAATCTGTATAAGCTGGAAATACCTCAATCACATCACCTTTGGCTCGAAAAGTCCCATGGGAAAACCCAACTTCGTTCCGCTCGTATTGTATGTCGACTAGCTTCCTTAGCAGATCACGCCTTTTAATAATATTACCAATTTCAATTTCTACACATTGGTTACTATAAATCTCAGGATCTCCAAGACCATAGATGCATGAAACACTAGCGACAGTAATAACGTCATGACGTGAAAGTACTGCTGCGGTTGAGGCCAGTCGCAACCGATTGATTTCCTCGTTGATATCGACCTCCTTTTCAACATAGAAATCGGTTGTTGGAATATAGGCTTCTGGGCGATAATAATCGTAATAACTGACGAAGTAATGTACAGAGTTAGTCGGGAAAAATTCACGAAATTCGTTATAAAGTTGAGCTGCGAGCGTTTTATTGGGTGAAATAACCAATGTAGGTCTTTGCACATTCTGAATTACATTTGCCATAGTGAAGGTTTTACCCGAACCCGTTACACCAAGTAAAGACTGGAAGCGATTTCCACGAAGTAATCCTGTTGTAAGTTTGTCAATCGCCTGAGGTTGGTCCCCTTTTGGCAGGTAATCCGAAATTAATTCAAACGTTTCCATTTCCCCTCAGTTAATTGTGCGCATTACATATCATCTTTGGTTCGTAACCAGCTAGAAAAGCTTCGAGTATAATCTGATTTTCTGGGCATTCTTCTGATTGCAACAAACCGGTTTCTTTATCAATTTTACGAAAGATAATTCCATTAGGTACAACAAAATCCTTTGCTTCACCTCGTATGGCTTCTTTCATAAATCTTGCCCAAATTGGTAATGCCGCTTGTGCTCCTTCATAGTCTGTACTTTTTTGAGGATCATCAAACCCAACCCAGACCCCTACGGACAAGTTAGAATCGTACCCCATAAACCAAGCGTCTGTAAAATCGTTTGTAGTGCCAGTTTTGCCTGCAACTGGACGCTTTATTCCCATAACTCGGGCACGTCGGCCAGTTCCATTTTTAATTACACCTTCAAGCAAATTGCTCAGTAGATACGCGATTTTTTCATTCAATACGCGGTGTCGTTGGACCGAATTCTCGATTAAAATATCTCCGTTACGGTCTTCTACATAGCGAATGCCAATTTGTTCGGTATAAATTCCATAATTGGCAAATACCGCATAAGCATTGGTGAGCTCGATTAATCTGAGGTCCGAGGCCCCTAGAGATAACGCGGGATAAGGCAACAATCGGCTTTTGATACCCATATTCTCTGCAAGTTGAACTGTTCGGGCTATTCCTTCCGCGACACCATTAAGACTAGTTCTCGTTTCATTCGCCAATCGTGCCGTGGCAACGTTAATTGACTTTTCTAGGATTGTTCGAACGGTTACATCGCCATAGTAACGCCCTTTGTAATTACCAGGGGCCCAACGTGTTCCTGGAATTCCTTCAGTGAACCAAGGTTCATCAAAAACTATAGTCGCTGGTGTAGCGAGAGGAGGTTCTTGAAACATCGCAGCAAAAACAATTGGTTTAAATGCCGATCCGGGTTGGCGCTGAGCTTGGACCGCGCGATTAAAAAAATTAACTTTTTGTCGTGTAATATAGTAGTCCCGGCCTCCTACCATTGCTTTGATATAACCTGTCTTCGGATCAATGGCTATTAGAGCTGCTTGAAGGTAGTTTTCAATTGGATTAATGCCAGAATCTGAAATTTTGTTCTCATCATAGTCAGGTAAATCTTTATAACCCTTGTCTAACTCACGTAGATGGTCAGCAACAGCAGTTTCAGCTACCTGTTGCATTGATAGGTCAATGGTTGTATATACTTTTAGTCCATTGTTGTACAGTTGACCCGAAAGTAAGGGGATTTTTTTGAGTTGTTCGTGAATATAATCGAGAAAATGTGACGATCCTCTGATTTGTTTACTCTGTGATTTTTCAACGTCGACTGGTTTGGCAATACTTGTTTGGTATTGTCTATCCGAAATAAAGTTTTCCTCTCTCATCAATCGAATAACAAGGTTACGTCGGGTTTTACAATTTTCTGGATTCCGAATTGGAGAATAGCGAGGAGGTGATTTAGGTATTCCTGCTAAGGTTGCGCATTCATGAATATTGAGTTCAGATACCATTTTTCCAAAGTAACTTTTTGCTGCTTCTTGAACACCAAGCAAATCACGTGAGCCATAACGTCCCAAATTTATAAAATTAAGGTAGCGTTCCATAATCTCATCTTTGGAAAAACGGGTTTCAATACGGACTGCTAGTAAAGCCTCCTTAATTTTTCTTATGTACCTTTGGTGTGGATTGAGGTAGATATTTTTCGATAGCTGCTGAGTGATTGTACTCGCACCTTGTAGGCTTCCTCTTCCAAGATTACGGATATTATGTAAAAGGGATCCAAAAACACGTCGAACGTCTACACCCCAGTGTTCATAAAAGCGTTTGTCTTCAACTGCTAGAAAGGCTTGGATGAGCGTCTCTGGAATCTCGGTAAGCGTCACAATTTCGCGGGCAGCGCCTCCTTTATCATAAATTTCGCTCATTAATTCTGGAGCTAAGTCAAAATTGTTGAGATGAACACCATTTTCCTTTCTAATTGTGGTGATGCGCCTATTATTTAAGGTGATATTAGTGATGTAAGGGGGCTTAGTTGCGCGAGGGTAGTGAAAACCTTGCAAGTGTAAAAAGAGTCTTTTAATATCTCCGCCTTTTTCTACGTCGAACGTGTACTGACCTTCTTCTAGCCTTTCAGAATTTTTTTCTGGAATTTCCTGGTACTCTAGACGTTTCAATTTATTGATCAGAAAGTCGACATCGTCGCCAATTTGGATAGTGGTGGCAGCAGCATAAATTTCCAGATGTTGTTTCCAAGTATCAACTTGACTGTATTCAAGTTGATCTAAGTTGATTGTTTTGACATCGTTCCAAGATCGAAGTGTCGCTCCGGAGATAAAACCAACTATGAAGAAAAAGGCAGCTATGCAAAAGACAAGCATAAGCTGGACGACTACGGCAATTTTCAGTAAGTGGTCGTTCATACCTTTATTCATTTGGTCTTACTTAAGTATATGGTACCAAAACTACGCTAATTTTGATACTAGTCGCGTACCTCAAATTTACTATTCCATTATACCATTTCTGAAAAATTATAATCGAAATCTACCGAAGTAAAAAGCAAAGAGGTAAAGAAATCGATACTCCTCAAGAGGGGGACTTAATAGGAGAGGTCTTAATTTCCAGCGAGCGCGGGAAAATGGGAAAGATTAACAATAACGACTTATCGTTGTGGTTTTTGCGTTTAGGATGTATGCGTCAATCCTAAAAAGTCAGGTAAGCATATCCTTTATTTTAAAGCATCAAGTTAACCTGGATTAGTCGCTAGTGGGCAAAAGGCCTACGTGTTAGTTACGTTTGAAACTAAGGGCGCGCGGGACTCCCATCAGGTAACCGTGTTTGTGTCCAATGTTCAATTGTGTCTTGGCATGGGTATTTGGCAGCAAGTTCTTCATTGACGTCTATGCCTAAACCCGGTTGTTGATTTGGATACATATATCCATTCCGAACTTCGGGGGTGCCAGGGAAAATTTCATAAACCAGTTCTGGAAAACGGCACCATTCTTGGACCCCAAAGTTAGGCGCCCACAAGTCAAGGTGCAAGTTCGCAGCGTGTCCGACGGGAGATGTGTCGCCAGGGCCATGCCATGCGGTTCGTAGACCATACATATTGGCAAATATGGCGACACTTCGAGCAGGTGTGATACCTCCCATTTGACTTACGTGCATACGAATAAAGTCGATCAACTTACCTGCGATTAACGGTTGCCATTCACGCGGGTTGTTAAACAATTCTCCCATTGCAATAGGCGTACAGCACTGTTGTCTTATATGTTCAAACCACTCCAAGTCCTCGGGGGCAAGCGGGTCCTCCAGAAAAAAGAGGTTGAATTGCTCGATATCTTTAGCAAATTTTACAGCATCAATAGGTTGGAGACGTTCGTGGATATCATGTAGGAGTTCTACCTGATCCCCAATTTCTGAGCGGACATGTTCTAGCATCTTCAAGGTGCCACGCATGTAGGCACGTGGATCGAAATAAGCTCCGTCTGGGGAACCTTCTGGTTTGCGAGCTTGGCTCTCATGTCCTCCGTATCCCCCCATTTGAACACGAATATAATGGTACCCTTGTTCAGAGAAATCCTGTACGTTATTGGCTACTGCCTGTGGAGTATTTCCTCCTGCATGACCATACACGGCTGCCGCTTCACGGCATTTACCACCTAGTAATTGGTAAACTGGCATGTTTGCTTGTTTGCCTTTGATATCCCATAATGCTTGGTCAACGCCCGAGATGGCATTGTTCAATACAGGCCCATTCCTCCAATAGCTGTTTACCATTGACATTTGCCAGATTTCTTCGATTCTCGATACATCTCTGCCTATCAGGAAAGGTTTTAGGTGTTTTTCAATTGCAGTATGTACAGCGTTGAAACGTTGCGTAAATGTCGCACAACCGACACCATACAATCCGGAGTCGGAGGTGATAATTTTGACGATGATCAGTCGCGATCCACTGGGTTGTGTCATGATGGTGTGAATATCTTTTATTACTGTGCTCATATAGGCTCCTACTAAATATTTTATTGTTCAGAAAACCATTACGGTGTTTTTTTTGCAGTATAAGTCAAATTGTCAAAGTAAATATCCAAATAATGTCCCCCTCTTTGGTAAGAGAGTAACCCAAATCGGTTGAAGACTGCCAGGTCCGATTTCGCGTCGGACTTTAGAGGTAAGGATACTGTTTTGTCATCAAATGTGATAATAATATTTCCTGTTCCACTATTTGCTCTTGGATTATACTCCAATGTCCAATCATGTCTATTTGCATTCGCTCTAATAATTGGTCCCTGTTCGCTAACCCCGTTGGCATCTTTGGAATTGGCATAAATCGGTCGGAAATAGTGACCAATTTGACTTGGCCCTTCAATCATGACACCAATGAAGTTTATAGGTGGGCCCCAATATGAGTTTCGGAATTAAACCAACCGATTAAAACTGCACTGTCAGCTGCAGCTCGAATCATCGATACCGTACCGCTTGCTTCTAGATGATCGTCCATTGTTAATGTCCCAATATCATCTGCGTAATAACCTGTATTTTGCAAATCGTTTTCTTCTATTCTTCAGATCAGGCCACCAATTTCGCCTATTTCATCGCTAGCATAGCAAGTTGAACTATAACCGAAATTATGATAAGGACGGATTTCTTTATCCTGAAACTTGACACGATTTCCGTTTCCTTCCCAACCTGGGTCAACGTCGAAATCATGTAGGATACCATCGACATTTAGATTATCAAAGTAGACTTCTAAACCTTTTCCCGCAGTTTGTTGGTTAATCAGGCCAAAGCGATCAAAGGTGGCGCCATCTAATTTATGACCGGGTTTAAGTGGGGTCCGATAGATTTTGCCATCCATAGTAAATACCATTTCACCATGGCCTTGGTTACTGTCTGGGTCGTAAATTAGTTGCCAAGTGTGGATTGTACCGTCGGCGGGTTCAGGTGGAGTCTTCGTTGTTTGGTAACGTTTGCCTTCAAAAGTATGGCCGCTACCAGTTTTCCAGTTTCTGGTGCCATATTCAAAAAAGACCCAATATTTCCCGCCATTTCCGTCCAGTCGAATGGCCATTGAATGAGGTGTTCGCCAACCCAAAGATTGTTTACTATTAAACCAGCCGATCAAAGCTCCACTGGCACCTTCTGCTTTCGTTACTGCAAATTTACCAGAAGCTACTAAGTTATCATTTAGTGTCCTTGGTATAATCGGTATGGCATAGGTCGCGGGGGTTATAGATCTTGATATTCGGCCCCCAATTTCACCTGAGCTTTGACCTCCAGCGTTGTTCGTGTGGCTGTATCCAAAATCCTGTATAGTGGTTTTTTCTGCAATCGATAGATTTCGATTGGCTTTTGCTTCCCAATTGGGGGCCGATCTGAAATCTGGGGAACGTAGGGTTGTTTCTTGAGCCATAGCGATTGTAATGCCAAAGAGTAGAAAAAATGAAGCTTTTAATGCAAGCTTCTCATGGAATAATGGGTTTTGATGAGAAACAATCGGAGAAGCAGGCATATCAATTCTCCTGGTTAGAAGAAGGCAGTTTCAGAACTGCTTTGCAAACCGCATATCGTTTTCAAACATTAGCCTTAAATCTGTAATACCAAACTTAAGCATTGCAATTCGATCAACTCCCATACCAAAGGCAAAACCGGTAACCTGTTCAGGGTCATAATTGACATGTTTAAAAACATTTGGATCTACAGAACCGGATCCAAGAATTTCAAGCCAACCAGTATGAGAACAAACGCGACATCCTTTAGAATCACAAAAGATACAGGAGATATCCACCTCTGCTGATGGCTCAGTAAACGGGAAGAAATGAGGACGGAACCTGACCTGTATCGTATCGCCAAACATCTGACGTGCAAAAGAGTATAAAACACCTTTTAATTCGCTAAAAGTCACGTGGTGGTCAACGAGTAATCCTTCCACTTGATTGAACATTGGCAGATGGGTGATATCGTAATCTCGACGGTAAACTTTACCGGGAACAATAATACGAATAGGAGGTGTCGTCTCTTTCATCACCCGGATTTGGACTGGGGAAGTGTGTGTTCTTAAAACAATGCCGTCATCTATATAAAAAGTGTCTTGTAAATCTCTCGCTGGATGGTCTTTTGGTGTATTAAGAGCGTCAAAATTATAGAATTCAAGTTCAATTTCAGGGCCTTCGACAGCTTGAAAACCCATGCCTTTAAATATTAGCTGAATCTGATTCAGTACCTGAGTTATCGGATGCCTTCGGCCTGTTTGCCTCCGCCGACCAGGTAACGTGATGTCAATCGTGTCTTCCTTTAGTTGACGTTCATGTTTCTGTTGATTCAATTCTTCTGTTACTTGATCAAATTTATTGGTAATTTCCGACCGAATTTCGTTAGAGAGTTTACCGATAACCGGTTTGTGTTCTTTCGATAGCTTACCCATTCCTTTCATTACATCAGTGAACAATCCTTTGCGGCCAAAATACTTAATTCGAAGTTTTTCCAGCGTTTCGAGTGTTTCAACTTCCTGCATTTCTGCCAAGGCTTCGGTTCTAATTTGCTCTAATTGATCTTGCATGTGTCTTTCCCTCTATATAATGCGCGACAATTCTAGCATAAGTCTTTCAGGGAGTCAATACGATGCTTGAGAATTCAGTGCCTATCTGCTTTTGCGTTGAAACCTTAATATGGTTGTGATAGAATACGGAAATTTACGGTAGCCGTGGTGGAGATTACATGCATATCAGCGGTCGGCTCATTGGGTTGAACCAACATGTTGAAATTGAGGTGGTTGAAGGGGTATTTTCAACTATCACTGAGATAAAGGAGAATATCCTAGATCCTCAAGGCGTTTGTATCGCCCCTCCGTTAATTGATATTCAAGTGAATGGTTTTGCTGGTTATGATTTAAACAATAACGATGTAAAAGCAGCAGATGTGCACCAGATGGTGAAATCGCTTTGGAAAACCGGAACAGGTTTTTGTTGTCCTACTGTTGTTACCGGTTCACATCAACGGATGTCCAGATCGATTCAAGCTATCACAACCGCACTTCTTAAGGATGATACCATTAGGAGCTCCATTATTGGAATTCATGTGGAAGGACCATATATTTCACCACAAGATGGTCCGCGTGGCGCTCATCCAAAGGAGCATGTCCGCCGACCGAACTGGGATGAATTTCAGCGTTGGCAGGAGATGGCAGAAGGACAAATTAAAATCCTTACGTTGGCTCCAGAGATAGAAGGAGCTATAGCTTTAATCGAAAAATTAACAGAAAGCGGTGTGGTCGTTGCAATAGGTCATACTGGTGCGGAATACCAACAGATTCAAGATGCGATTCAAGCGGGTGCTAAGATGTCAACGCATTTGGGGAATGGGGCCCATTCCCAGATCCGCCGTCATCCAAATTATATTTGGGATCAGCTTGCGGCAGACGAGTTGTATGCTAGCTTTATTGTTGATGGGCATCATTTACCACCTTCTGTGGTAAAAAGTATGTTTCGTGCCAAAGGACTTGAACGTACTATTCTGGTCAGTGATGCAGTGCATTTGGCTGGGCTACAGCCTGGACGATACCAATTTGGCAACCGAGATATCGAATTGACTTCTGATCAATCTGTTCGGTTATATGGAACTGACTACTTGGCAGGAGCTGCTATTGAATTAGCACGTGGGGTTGAGAATAGTGTGAAATTTGCCAAGATTTCTCTGGATCAAGCGTTCCAACTCGCAACCGTCCGACCTGCAGGTGTGCTTGGGCTTGATAATCAGATTGGATCTATTCAGGTCGGTCGAAACGCAGATTATATCACATTTCAATGGGACAAATTGGAATCCAAAATTAATGTGTTATCAATGGTAATAGGTGGGCAAAATAGAGATTAGGCATGGGAGTATTTCGGGAACATTACATTGGAGGTATCGTTTCTTATTCTGCCTTCTTTGGAATTTCAATGGGGACAACTTTTGTTGGTCACTGGTTATTTCAAAAGCCAATTGATTGGAATTCAACAGTATCTATCAAACCTTGGTGGCATATCGTTGCTTGTTTTGTAATTGCAATATTATTTGGATTGTGGCCTGATGTAGACATCAAAAGCAAAAGCCAATCGGTTTTTTACAAAATTTTTATTATCGTGAACATCTTCTTGATTCTGAAAGGACGGTACATTGAATCGGCGTTTTTCGGATTGTTCGCTATGTTACCAATGATTGGAAAACACCGAGGCTGGACGCATTCTAGGATCACAATGGTTTTTTTTCCGATGATTTTCGTTATTCTACCGCTTTATCTGCGCAAGGAAATTATTAACGTCGAACATTGGCTATCTCCAACAAACTTGGGTCTGATAAGAACTTCTATTCCCTTTTATGTTGCAGGTTTGATTGGTTACGCAACACATCTCCATCTGGATGGTATTTTATTGACTGTGCCTAAACCGTTTTACAGAAGAGTTAAAAGAGCATAGGTGATTTACCTAAATATGGTGAAATCTATTCCGGTTGAGAATATACTGCCTGGTTTACCCAACTTGGAACTCCTTTCCCAACTTAATGAGTCTGCTAACGAACAGGGGGTTCAACTTTATCTGTTGGGAGGATCAGTACGGGACTTGTTGCTCGGACGCCCGATTAATGATTTTGATTTTGTCGTTGATCGCAATCCGATCTCATTTGCCAAGCGATTTTCGAATGCGATTGGTGCGGCCTTTGTTAAGCTGGAGGATCAGCCGGCCACAGTACGTGTTGTGATCCGATCGGATCAATCTAACATCGATTTTACCCAGTTTCGATCCGACAACTTGGAGTTAGATCTTCGGTTACGAGATCTAACTATAAATGCAATAGCTTTTAATCTCAACCAGTTATTTAGTGAGTATCAAATTGATCTGATTGATCCATATAATGGTTTGGGCGATTTAGAGGCTCAGGTTATACGATTCTGTAGCGAACGGGTTATAGTCGATGATCCGCTACGTCTTTTGCGTGCCTACCGTTTTTCCGCACAACTGAGGTTTAATCTGCCTGTAGAAACAATTGCATTGACCAAAAAGTACGCTGGGAGGTTAACAGAAATTTCGATGGAGCGAATCAGTGGAGAATTATTGAAAACCTTATCAGTTGATGATTCTGTGGATGCCTTACGATTGTTATCGAGTAACCAGATATTATCATCGGTTATTCCCGAATTGGAAGTGACAGATGAAGATTTAGCTGCTGTTGCTATTTTTGAATCAGAAAGGGTACCTGATATGCTCCAACTATACTACCAGGATATAGATGAGTATCTTCAGACAAAGCTTCTAGGAAATTTCAGATGCTATGAGATTGTAAAGCTTGCTATTTTTCTCGGATCAACCAAGGCATCGATTCGGGTTGTAAAACGTTTATGTTTAAGTAATAAGGCCCTTCGATTAATTAAATGTATACACTATCATCAATCGAGTTTGGTCAATTTAATAATTGAACCTTTGATTTCACGTCATGAAATTATCCAATTTTTACGAAAAATTAAACAGGATTGGGTTTCTGTGGCATTGTATGTCTATGCGCGTATCAGATCTCAAGGTCAGCAAACAGATAACGCCGAATCCAGAATACCTGAGATAGCTAGCTTTTTCTATCTTGATTTTCTGGAAATTATAAATCAGGGTGGCCTAATTAACGGAAATGAGGTTATGTGTAAATATGATGTTACACAGGGAGTTGAATTGGGACAAATTCTTCGTCATATTGAGGATCTTCAATTCAAACACGCTATTCAAACAAAATCACAAGCATTCTTGGCAGTTGAACAGTTTTTGAAAGAAAAAGTGGGTTGATGAACCTTAATCTTGCTGACAATCTAATAGAAGATAGCTGGCAGTTGCACCAGCAACTTGCCGAGCGACTGTCAAATTCGGTTTCCGAACTACTAGGCCTTGACACCACAATGTCCTGTGCAATTGTAGAGAGAATTGACGGTTGTGACTTTCTGGATGAAAACATGGAAATTGTGTTTTGTCAAATTGGACTTCCTCCAATACAGGGTGAATTGATTCTTGCTATTCCACGAAGACTGGCGTTTTGGATTGTCTCTCAACTTCTCAATTATTCGGATGTTGAAGAAATTGGCAATCGTGACCTAACGAAAGTTGAACAGATTTCGCTTATGCAATTTGTGAATCTCATAGTGGTGAATCTCTCGGAAGAGTGGCAACAGATTAATTCTGAAATTCATGCTAGGTTTGATACTTTGGATGTAATGGGCGATGAGTTAGCTAGTAGGCTTCAAACGTGTGAGGTCATGCTAGTTGGCATTGAAACAATCGTTAGCCAAAATATCATCGAAAATCTATGGCTTTGTTATACGGAAGACTTTGTTTTAACAATACAAACCGAGCAGGAAAGGAAACGAGAGGAATTGGATCGGCAGAGCAGGTTGCGGGGAGATGTCCGTCAGGACCTCGTTTCGACTTTAGAAATAGTGTTGGAATCGTACACTACGCGAATTGAAAGTCGGTTGGACCAACTTGAAGAAAAACTCGACAGGGTGATTCAAGACGGATGAGCCAACTTAAGCTATGGATTGTGTTAGACTCGTCCAGATAAGTTTAATGGCAAAAGCTGAGACTGTAACCACTAGTATAATTCGAATCCACTTGTCCCCTTTTTCTACCGCCCAGTGACTGCCAACCCATGCTCCGACTGCATTCCCTCCACCAAGCGCAATGCCCATCCCCCAATTTACATGATCATTGGTGACAAAAATGATTAAGGCGACAAAGGTGCAAAAGAGAACAACGAACATCTTTAAAGCATTGGTTCGCACCAGATCAAAGCCGTTCACAGTAGTTAACGTAGCAATAATCATAAACCCCACTCCGGCTTGGATAAACCCCATGTAGATGCCTAAAAAGAAGAAAAGGAGCGCGGCCAAAGTCTTGCGAAGAATTCCCAGATTTTCGACGTCACTTTGGAATTTCTTAAATGGGTTGGCAAGTGTTATCGTCAAGACACCGATCATTATCACTGCAAGTAATCGATTAAAAATAACACCGCTTTTGTCAAATTTCCCTAGGTTGATAGCTAATAGAGCACCCATGACAGCACCAATCATCGCAGGGATCGCAATGAAAATACCATATCGAAAGTCAGAGATCCCTTTTCGACGGAAGCCCGCGATACCGACTGTGTTTTGGATCATAATCGCTACACGGTTAGTGCCGTTGGCAACTGTCGCGCCATCTAGGCCGAGGAAAATCAGCACTGGAAGTGTGAGTAGAGATCCTCCACCTGCAACTGTATTGAGAAAACCTGCACAAATCCCTGTTGTAACGACAATAGCAAATTGTGCGAGGTCATGGTTTAAGAACTCCAAATGCTAATTACCTTAATTAATTGAAGCAGTTTAATTGATGATTTCATAGAAAAAGTTACGTTGTTTGGGAACATAACCGAGTTCTGAAACAAGCCGTTCAATTTCATCCATCGGCATACAGTATACGGTACCTGCTTGGCTAACAACATTTTCTTCAATCATAGTTCCACCCATGTCGTTGGCTCCAAATTTCAGTGAGAGCTGCCCAATCTTTGGTCCTTGAGTAACCCATGATGATTGGAAATTCGGGATATTATCCAACATTAATCGTGAAATAGCCAATGTTTTGAGGTACTCAAAGCTGCCCGATGGGGGAAGATGTTCGAGTCGTGTGTTGTTGGGCTGGAGTGACCAACAGATGAAAGCCGTGAATCCGCCAGTTTCGTCCTGAAGGTCACGTAATCGTAGTAAGTGTTCGACCCGTTCACCATAATCCTCTGCGTGACCGTACATCATCGTCGCACTTGATTTTAATTGAACCAGGTGTCCTTGCCTCATGACTTCTAACCATTCAGCAGCTGTACATTTCTTGGGTGAAATAGTATCTCGTGCGTGGTCAGTTAGGATTTCTGCTCCTCCTCCCGGAATTGAGCCGAGTCCCGCATCACGTAAGCGTATTAAAGTTTCTGTTAGAGATATTTTGTTGATTTTGGCAAACCAATCAAGTTCTGGTGGTGAAAAACCATGGATATGGATATCATAGTTTGATTTGATCCATCGCAGAAGGTCTTCATACCAGTCAAGTTTGAGTTTTGGGTGTAGGCCACCTTGCAGAAGAATTTGTACACCGCCAAGGTCGATAGTTTCTTGTATTTTCTGGCCGAGGACTTGACGTGATAGGGTATATGCTTCTGAATCCTTCATGTGACGATAGAAAGCGCAAAAATCACAATCCACATGACATACATTCGTATAGTTAATGTTGCGATCTACGATGTAGGTCACGTACGGTCCAGGATGAACCTTTTGCCGGATCAGATCTGCAGTGTTACCAATTGATAATAGGTCATAACTTTTAAACAAAGTTAATCCATCATCATAATCAAGGCGCTCATTTAGTAGAGCTTTTTCCAGAATCGGTTGTACTGATGAATCAATCATTATTTTACCTTCTTCCCAGTTGCCATAAGTGCGAATTCTAACACTCATGGCTATTGGCGTCAACTTTCATGCCTAAAATAATAAATAGCATTTTATCCTTTGTAAACGCAACATTTTGTTGATTTGTTGTTTGTATCATTTCGTATTAAATTAATGAAGATCATCGAAATACTACGGTGCTCTTCACTGGCACTTAAAAGCAAAACTGAACAATTCAATGCCACTCTAAAAAGTATCTTTTTTGATTTCTCAAGAAGGTTTCTCCGTGTGGTTCGGAGCGATAACGATTAGCAATGTAAACGAATCTGCGTGATTGATACCTGAGAGGCTAGAATTGCAGGAGCCTATCGGTTACTGTAAATGATCTATAGTAAAGTCGATATGGGATGTCTTTTGAAGTCTTCAATAATCATAAGGGAATATTCTCCTTCGATAAATTGATCCCATCAATAATGGAAAAACTAGTTATTTTGAAAGAAAAATTGGATGAACATGATATAATGTTCTCCTGAATTAAATGATTACTAAACTTATATTATGGGCGAAAAAGAATGGATTATGCTGTTACTATAACTGCTAGAGAAACTGCCGAACTTCTTCCTCTGGAACGTCCCAAAGGTCCAGTTGAACCGGATGAAGTAGCTGGGAAAACTTTAGTTACCCTAATTAGCGCTGGTACGGAATTAGCCTCAGCTTATCTTGGGTCAAATTTTCCTAGTACACCAGGGTACGCAGCAGTATTCCAAGTTGAAGAAGTCGGTGAAAATGTGCAAACAGTTCAGCCTGGAGACCTAGCTTTTTGTATGGGGAATCATCGTTCCTATTACCGTGTTAAGGCTGACCAGTTACTTCTAGTTCCAGAAGGACTCCCTCCTGAAATTGCTGTCTTTGCTAGAATGATGGGGGTAAGCATGACAACTTTAACAACAACTACTGCCCGCCCTCCTGCAAAGGTGTTAGTAATGGGATTGGGACTAGTTGGGCATCTTGCAGCCAAGAATTTTTTAGCTTGCGGGTACAATGTTTACGCTTGTGATCCTGTAGAATCTCGACGTCGTATTGCATTCGAAACTGGTATTCCAAATGTTCTTCCGGAAGCACCACTGGAAGATCCTGGGCTCAGCGGTAGGTTTTCTTTGGTTATTGAATGTTCCGGACATGAACAGGCATTATTGGATGGATGTAATGTTATCCGGAAAAAAGGGGAAGTGGTTTGTATAGCAACTCCTTGGAAACGATATACTGAACTTTACGCTCATGAACTCCATTATGCTATCTTTCATAAATATGTCGTTGTTCGTAGTGGTTGGGAGTGGGAACTCCCAAGGGATTTCACTGATTTTACCGAAAATAGTATTTGGGGCAATATTCAAGGAGCACTGAACTGGCTATCTGCGGACAGGGTGAACGTAGAAGGGATTTACGATTTGTTCTCTCCAGATCGAGCCCAAGAAGCCTACCAAAAACTTCTCCACAAGCAAACTGATAGGCTAGCAGCAGTTTTTGATTGGCGTAATATATAGTCGACCATGATCCTAAATTTGATCTCGTCGAGGTAAAACAGTTGTCAAATAATTATATTGATGCTGCTACTGCAACGTGGCAAGAATGTCATGATTTCCTGCAACGCCACCCTTTTGCCATCTTACCATTGGGTGCAACAGAGCAGCATGGGTTGCACTTGCCACAAAATACGGATAGCTTAATTGCAGAAGCTATCGCCTTACAAGTTGGCAAAAAAAGTGTGGGTATGATCCTGCCAACAATACCAATTGGTTATTCGTGGGTTTGGCGTGATTATCCTGGTTCACTGACTTTCTCTTTCGATACACTTAGATCTGTTATCAAGGATATTGTTGTTAGCCTTGATCGAAATAGATGTCGAGCCCTTTTGATTTTGACAACACACGGAGCGAATCCACAACCAATTAAGTACGCGAGTCGTGAATTGGTCGACCATACCTCGATACGAGTTCTCCGCGCCTTTTATCCCAACCTGAGTCAGATTATAACTGATGCAGATTCAACCACTTGGCAAGCTTCAAATTTTCACGCTGAGGAATTTGAAACATCGCTAATGTTGTACTTACACCCTAATTTGGTAGATATGACCAAGGCGGTCAGCGAGTATCCACCGTATTCATTAGATTATGAGATGTCAACACTGCCAATGGGCGCTTTGAGTGAGTCTGGTGTGTTTGGTGATGCCACGGTAGCAACAGTGGAAAAAGGCGAAAAGTGGTTTAACCGCTGTGTAGCTAACATCGTACAAGTGTGGAGCGAATTCCTAGATCTACCAAATGATGAATCTAGTGATCTTTATGAAATTAACTAGTAGAAGGGAGAGAATTCGATGGGGACCATAATGACAATCCGAGGTGAGACTGAAGGAGAAGATCTTGGTATTGTAGATTATCATGAACACTTATGTTTCGATGCCCCACCTTGGTTGCTGCGCGAAGACCCAGACTTCAGATTGAATGACGTTGAGAAATCAGCTCAGGAACTTCGTTCGTGGGTGGATGCGGGCGGGAAAACGATAATTGAGATGTCAGCTATCGACTTCGGTCGGAATATCCATAGCACGAAACAAGTTGCCGAGCTAGTTCCCGATGCGAACGTCATTGTAATTACAGGTTTTAACAAACCCTATTTCTGTGATCAATCGGTGTGGCAATCAAACGAGTCTGATCTGGTTCATCGGTGTATTCAGGATATTGTTGAAGGTATTGATGGAACAGGTATCAAAGCAGGAATTATGAAGGGTGGTACGGGCTACAATACCTTCAACGATTACGACCAGAAATTGATGCGGATTGCTGCCAAAGTGCAAAGAGAAACGAATGTTCCCATTATTACCCATACCGAAGCTGGGACGATGGGTTTTGAACAGGTTGAATTTCTTAATGATCATGGCGTTGAACCGCACCGAGTTTGCTTAAGCCACCTCGACCGAAATCCTGATTTTTGGGAGCATCAACGGATTGCCAAAACAGGAGCTTATCTAGGCTATGATTGCCCCGGTAAATCGAAATATGGGCCGGATGAATGGCGGATTGATTTACTCAAACGTTTAATTGCTGCTGGATTCAGCCAACAGATTTTGTTAGGTAATGACCTCGGTCGACCAAGTTATTGGCGTAGTTATGGTGGCGGTCCGGGTCTTGATTTCATTTTGACCCAGTTTGTTCCGCGCCTTTTATCCCAAGGAATTGAGCAACATGTCATTGACGAGATGCTAATCAATAATCCCCGGCGTTTTCTCACCGGCATTTAAACAAATCATCTGCGGACGAATTGAAGAACATGTCTCTTGTTATTGGTATTGATATCGGCACATCCAGTACCAAGACCTTATTATTGAGTGAAGAAGGAACAATTGTTTTCAGTGCCAGCGCGGACTATCGACTAGTAACACCTAATGCAGGTTGGGTTGAGCAAGATGTTCATGACTGGTGGCAGGCAGTTTGCAACACAGTCCGTCAAATCGTTCAGTATCTTGAATCCGATCAATGTTCTTTTTCTGTCAGAGATATAAAGGGAATATCTCTTTCTGGGCAGATGAATGGAGCAGTGTTTGTTGATGCCTCTGGAAATCCACTCCGTTCGGCCATCCTTTGGCTTGATCAGCGGTCGCAAGAGCAATGCGATCAGGCAAATGATCAAGTTGGCGATCTCCTTCGGAATCACGCGTTACATGTTCTTAATCCAATTAATACCTTGGCTAAAGTCCTTTGGTTGCGAGAAAGGCAACCCGAAATCTATGCTGAAGTTTGCCATGTACTGCTTCCCAAAGATTGGATTCGTTTTAAACTAACCGGTACACTTCAAACAGAGGTAACTGACGCTTCTGTAACAGCGGTACTGGATCTAAAAACCCGCAACTGGAGTGGGGAAATTCTAGACGGTTTAGGAGTTGAAGAAAGATTATTTCCTAAGGTCGTTGAGTCTCCAACAGTTACGGGTCAGATAACCGAGAGTGTTGCATCTGAGACAGGATTATATGCTGGAATTCCCGTTTGTGCTGGTGGAGGTGATATGGCTTGCATGGCTGTTGGAAGTGGAGTCAGACGCCCGGGGATTGTCAGCGTTGGAATCGGTACTGCGGGACATGTATTGACCTATGCTGAAGAAGTTGATGGAGCTGCTTTTAATCAACTATGGCCGATGTGCCACGCTATACCGGGCAAGTATTTCTGGCTTGGTTGTTCTTTTACAGGTGGTGCCAGTTTAACTTGGTTTCATGATCAGTTTGGAGATAGTTTTACTGAGTTAATTGACTCCGCTGAGGGAGCTCCGATTGGAAGCGATGGTCTATTCTTTATGCCATGGTTTCAAGGAACTGCGACTCCCCATCCGGATGCGAATGCTCGTGCCGGCTGGTTAGGCATGACACTACATCATACCAAGGCACATATGATCCGATCACTGATGGAAGGAGTGGTCTTCGACCTTCGGCATTCTGTGGAGTGCTTTAAGAAACTGAAATTACCAATTAATGAAATTTATATTGGCGAAGGGGGATCAAGATCCGCATTATGGTGTCAAATCCAAGCAGATGTCTTTGGAAAAGATGTTCAAGTTTTGGAAGTACAAGACGTTTCTGCCCTTGGAGCTGCCATCATTGCGGGAGTTGGCGTGGGAATATTTGATGATTTTGAATCAGCATGCAGTATGTCTGTTATCTTAGGAGAAACGATTCATTCTGATCCCGTGCGCGTTGGAAAATACGAGCTTCAATATCAACGCTACTGCAATTTGTATCCAACCCTGAAAAATTGGTTTCTAGAACATTAATATTACCTGCTCGGATTTTAATCTTCGCTCTTAATACATACGGGTAAAGAATGGATTATAGTCGTTACATGGATGCATACCCGCATATGCGGGAGATGGTGATATGGCATACGCCCTATTATCCACCATTTTTCCTATATTTGGTTTATTACGTTTTACCGTGGATCGTATTAATAGTATTATCTAGTTTAACTTTCTTCCGACTTTCTAAGCTCCAAAAAGAGACCTCAGATCAACTGTCAACTAATCAAGGTATCGTTGAACGAGTAAGTACCTACGTTGCTCTAGTTTCGCTTTTGATGTTGATCTACAGTATCAACTTTCGAGTAGGAAGTACACCTGGCGATACATTCGGCGCGCGTTATTTACCTTTCAGCATGATCAAAAACGGCAATTCTAACCTAGATCAATTTCCATTCTTGCAGAATAGAAACTATTATACTCGGCAGGAAAACAATCATTGGGTGTCAAAATACCCGCCTGGGGCCCCAATTTTAGCGTTGCCGATATATCTCTTTCCTGTGATGTTTGGCTTACCTGTTGACTCGCCCCATGTACCATGTTTAGAGAAAATGACAGCATCACTAGCTATTGCTCTCTCGGCGTTGTTCCTTTTCCTGACAGCAAAGATATTTCTTAGTAGAAACTGGGCGTTCTTGCTGGCATTAATTTACGGCACTGCCACTTGTAGTTGGAGCATAAGTAGTTCCAGCCTATATCAACATGGTCCATGCCAATTTTTTTTGGCTCTGACCCTGTATCTATTGGCAAAAGGGAGTGATTTTTACCAATCCAACGATGCTGACAAAAAAACAGATAACCCTCAGCACCCTCAGCATCAACGATGGATAAAATGGTCAGGCCTCACAGTTGCTTCAGCTGTTGTATGTCGGCCAACCGCACTTGTTTTTGCACTTGTTTTGCTAATTTATGTTTGGCACAAACATAGGTACCAGTTACCCCAATTTATATTGATGACTATGCCAGCAATAATTATTCTCGCAGTTTATAACCACGCCACTTACGGATCAATCTTACAACAAAGTTATGGCAATGAAGTGAATATGTGGGGAATGCCCTTTTATATTGGAGCTTTTGGGGTTTGGTTTGCACCTAGTCGTGGGTTGTTAATCTTTTCTCCGATTTTCCTATTTTCGTTAGGGGGTATAAGGAAAATCTTTGGGAGTTTCGTTGCTGGTAGTTTACTGCTTATATTCGGAATTTATCTTGGATTCTTACTAATTTGCCGGAATTTTGATTTTGGGCAACATTTAATCGGTCAAGATAAGGGTTTTTTGACATCTTACACTGCTTATATCCTATTTATCCTTTTCATTTGTACTGGTATATGGAATGTATATCAATCGGTTAGATCTCTTTGGAAAGATACCGAAAAAAAACGGTCCCGTGAAACACCACATCTAAATGTTATTTCAATATTCTGCGATTTGTGCTTTGATCTATCCTTTTCTATTTAGCAAATGGCATATGTGGTATGGTGGATGGTCATTTGGTTATCGCATTATGACAGAAGTTAGTTTTTTTCTTTGCTTTGTAATGATACCAATCATACCAGTTATTAGGCAAAACAAGTTGAAGATGGCGTTCTTTGTTTTGATGATATTGGTATCCTGCATCATTCAATTGATAGGAGCCTTTGGTTATAATAACGACTGGAATGGTAGAAACAATGTTCACGCTGAAGTCAATGGGAATCAGCACAATCTTTGGTCATGGTGCGACAACCAAATTACTTTTTATATCAAGCATGGCGTTCTTCAGAGGCAAAGATTGGAACTGTCAACGAATTAGCTAGTTTATCGAACTGTAAATTGATAAAACAACCAAGTATAATTTTAGGATAATATCTATGGATCGACAAGCTGCACTAGAACTTTTGCAAGAGTATACCCAAAAAGACGGCTTACTAAAGCACGCTTATGCTGTTGAAGCAGCTATGCGTGCTTACGCCAAAAAATTTGGCCAGAACGAGACTAAATTCGGTATTGTTGGGCTTTTACACGATTTTGACTATGAAAAATATCCGAGCCCTGATCAACATCCGGAGGTTGGATCCCAAATATTACGGGAGCATGGTTATCCTGATGATGTAATCTATGCCATTCTTGCCCACGCTGAGTATCTGGGGTTTGCACGTAAGAGCTTGATGGATAAAACGCTGTTTGCCGTTGATGAACTTGTGGGATTTATCACTGCCGTAACCCTGGTTCGTCCCAATAAGAATATCGCGGAGGTAAAGGTATCTTCAGTCAAAAAAAAACTGAAAGATAAACGGTTCGCTAGTTCTGTGGATCGAGAACATATCCGGATAGGTGTCCAAGAATTAGGGGTCGATCTAGACGAACATATTGCCTTCATCGTTGAGGCAATGAAATCGGTTTCGGAGCTACTCGGACTGGATGGATCTTAAGATAATGATTAGATGTGTTTTGTCCTATCAGAGATTAACAAGGGAAATAAACGGTAATAAGAATTGGGGTATACTCTGTAACATTGGTTTTATGGTACTGTTGGTGGTAACTTCAACCAGTTACTTGTCAGGATGCGGTGTGTTTTCTAGCGTTTTTGATCGGAACCTTGATATTGTGCAACGTTCAAACTCGATTCATAGCTCCCTCGCGGGAGATCCTACCGGGGAACAAATGCCAACTACATACATCTTGGACTTTGGGAAGCAACGCTTCATTAAAAATATTGCTATTTATTGTCATCAGCCAGTCAAAGACATTGCTATTTATACATGTTCGTCCAACCGAGATCGCGCTGCATCTCCTCTAAATCTGGGTTGGACATTCTTGAAATATATTGAGTCTCCTCTTAAAAGTGGTGACATCATTGAAATCCAGTTGGTTGCTAGTAGTATCCAGCTGATTCAAGAGGCCAGAGAGGGCGACTCTCAGCCTAAATCTAAAGACGGAATTCGACAGATTGAAGCATTTGGAGAATATGGTAACAAGCTATTGCAGACGAAGTTGAGTATCCTACAAACTTTAATGTTGCCTAATCGTTGGACACTAGCACGCCAATCAGGAAAAGCTTTGAAAACGTCTCCGGTAAAACGAGAATTCTGGGAAGATCATTATCTCCAAATGTTTCAGACTAAGTATCCTAAGTTGGAGGATATCAGATCGATCGCAGCGCCTCTAGATGATTGGCCGTGGATGCAGAGACAGGCTTATTTGGACGCCAAAGTAAGTCATGAAAAAGATCTGCAACAACAGCGTGACTTGATCGACAAAAGGAACTTTTGGGCTGCTGCCATTGTTCCTGTTGTCTGGTTTTATCTCACTTTCTATGGATTACGGTGGCACTAATCCAATTGAGTTAGGAACAAATTAGGGGGTGCGAGTTGTTAAACTGTAGTTGGAGAAAGTGTAACTTTTCTAGTATGTTTAAATGAGTTGTAGCCAGATGCAAAAAATTGTCGGTGATACTGCCTACTAGCTTATTACAGAGATCAGCCCCACCGAATTCTTACGATTTCTTTAGGTTAACAACTGGTAGCTAAACGGGCATTCGACAGAAAACCTCGCTATATCCTTCGGTTTTCTAAGTTGATCAAGATAACGGACTTTTATTGACCAATCTTTTGTCTGTGTAGTAATACTGTAATTTCTACTTGCAATTGGTGATCTGAGCTAGGAAAAAAGGCTTAATACTGCTGATATTCCGTTGGATATTAGTATTAAAACCTATTGGCGTTTGGGTTGTCCATTACTATCCCATCTTTCTGCCGCTGAGATGCGTCCTGTTGTGCTTGTTGGCTCCACTCCTTGAATTCTGGCGTCATAGCGCTGTCATGAAGAGTTGCTCGCATACTATAGGGAACATAATTTCCCATATGCCACAGAGTGTTTCGATAGAGAGCGAAGTCACCAGCTTCCAGGTACAATGGCTCAGCACTGGGCATGCTACGACAATATTCCAGACAGATATACTCTCGTTCTTCCGCTGTCCTCTCCCCCAAATTTGGCCCGGAGATGGGACGATCCGGAAATCGTGCCGCCTCGCTACGTAAATCGTGCCGTAAATGGCTGCCTGGTACCACCCAAGTACAATTGTCGTTGTACAAGGCGCAGTTGATCTGATTAAAGAGATTTATGTCTAATAATCCCTGATTCCAGTGTGTTAAGTTCAAGCCAGGGATGTTGTCACGCCAATCACGGTGCCAAGCAGTACAGTAAGGCATTTCAGCTGGTTCCAAAAGAATGCCGAGATGGTCACGGTCTCCATGAAGGTGCTTGGGCGTCAGCACCTTGGCGATGGCATCCACGAGATCTGGTAGTTCAGCGTAGTCCATGAAGGGTTGTTGATCGAGCTCGAAATGTCCCACCGGTTGGAGTCGCTGAACCTGCGCTCCTCCTCGGTCTCGGGCGATTTTTCTTGCGACATCACTAACTCGACGGAGATCACTAATCAGTGAAGGAGGCAGTATCTTGCCAAATACTGTATATCCCAACATGTGAAAATCTTCAATATGTTGGTCAGAGAATTGGAATGCCATGTTATATCCTCGCACTTCCAATGATTTCTTAATCAGCTGATTATTGAGATACTATAGTATCTCAATATTTTCGTCAAGTGGACAAATGTTGAATGTCCTCCATTGGAGTTTAGCCAAAAAAATTAGTGGCCTATTTCTCGCCTGTGTCTTTATAAAATGTGGTCCTCTATGAATCTCGGAAACAGGAGATAACACATTTGTGACTGAGACCTGAAATTGTCGTAACATCTAGCTAGTATATTTTGCTTAAATGGCAGTTGTTGTTGCTACTTTAGTATGATTATTTGTATCATCCTGTATGATTATCTATATTGTTTGAAACTTAGAGGTGTTGATGCTGAGTAAGAAATTATATCTACATGTAATTCAGTTTATTAATTGGCAGTTAATTTTATTGGAATATTTTCTTTACGGAATTGAATTTGTTTTGGGTATTGGCATACATCTTGCTTGCATGCTTGGTTTTTGGTCAATCTCAATAAATTTAAATTAGAGGAGAATTAACACATGGAATTAATACTGGAGGATGATGCAGATCCCGAGACAGTTGGAGATTTGGATTCTGTTTCTGTCAATAATAGAGGTTATTTGATTGACATGGATGGTGTGGTTTATCGGGGGAACAAACTCATTCCAGGGGCTGATCGATTTATCCAAATACTCTTAGAAAAGGAAATTCCTTTTTTGTTTGTAACTAATAACAGTCAAAGAAGTCGATGTGATGTTGTGTTAAAGTTAACACAGATGGGTATTGATGTTGAAATTGAGCACATTTTTACGTGTGCTATTTCAACTGCACGGTTTTTAGCTGGCCAAAAGCCCAACGGTTCGGCATATGTGATTGGTGATGCAGGATTGTTAACAGCTTTGCATGATCATGGTTACGCGATTAATGAGGCCGATCCGGACTATGTGGTCGTCGGCGAAGGGCGCTTGCTTAATTTTGAAGTTTTGGAGAAGGCTCTAAAATTGATTATCAATGGCTCTAAATTGATTGCTACCAATTTAGATCCCAACTGTCCAACTGATAGTGGCCTTCGACCAGGTTGTGGTTCGACTGTTTCCTTTTTGGAAACGGCCTCTGGCAGACAGGCATTTAGTGTAGGGAAGCCTAGCCCTATAATGATGAGAATGGCGCGTAAGGAACTGAATCTCAGAACAGCAGAGGTTACCATGGTAGGCGATACGATGGAAACCGATATTCTTGGGGGGTTGCAGATGGGTTATCGAACAGTCTTGGTTTATAGTGGCTCGATGGGGCCGTTGGACTTGGAAAAATATCCGTATCAGCCAGTTCTCGCTATTTCATCTTTGAAAGATTTGATTTATGAAGTCGAAAATTTTTGAACTAGTTCGATTACCTACTTATATGCCTAAAAAAAGTGCGGGACATCCTGCTTTGTCTTGATTGACTTGTACTGTGTAGTTCTTCAAGTTTTTGCAGTTAGGTCCTTCAAGTAATCTGCCGGATTGCAGATCGAATCTCGCTCCATGCCACGGGCATATGATAGATCGATCCAAAATCCGGCCCAGACTAAGGGGACCCTCTTGATGTGAACATCTATTGTCTAAAGCATAAAAGTTTCCCTTGGTATGAATCACAACAATTTCTGTATCATTGATTTTAAACACTTTTGAACTTCCTTCAGGAATTTCAAAAGTGTTGCAGATTTTTAGGTATTTGTCCATCTTCTTTGTGTTTCCAGTATGACTCGGGAATGCCCGGCCATCCGCCATGACAAACTTCGACATCTAAATCTTCTCGCCATATTTTTTCTACTTCTAGTCTGGTATATTTCTCAACCAAGTTTCTTAGCCACTTCCAATTTGGCCAGGGTGTGTAATAAGTTTCCTCAACCAAGGTATATTCTTGTTTAGCGAACAATTTCGTGTGTACCTTAACGCCCTTATAACGCCCCTTGGTGAAAATGAACCACATTTCGTTGGGTGGGAAGTATTGATGTTCTACAATGCTAATTTTATTAATCAATCCTTTTTTTGGCCACACGTGTTTGTAGATGATTGTGTCACCATTGTCTTCTAGCAAATAATAGTTGCCTAATGAGTTAGGATGAACGAATTCAATGTGTTCATAATCAAAGTATTGTCCTAAAACAGTTTCAAATGGGTATTGGATAACCTTCTGAATATTTACTTCAATCATGGTTTTGTGAACCGAAATACGAGTCTTTGGTTGCAGATTAACTCCAATTATATCTTAATATCTAGAGTTTAATCAAAATTGAAACTAGAATTCGGCCAACCCGATTTAGCATGAAACTATAGTTACCAAAAAATTAGTATGGCTAATTAATTGTGTGAATGTGAGCTATAATATTATGGTGTATTGTAGTTAATATTTAGTTGAGAAGATCTTTAGCTTAAGGTAGTCAACGATTCAATCTTGTTGATTTTATTTGCCAAAATTATTTGTCTTTTTAAGTTAGCTACCTATAGTTTTTATTATTTTCTGTTCGAATATGGGTTATGGAGCCGTGGAAATATTATGAAAGTGACAGTTAGATATTTTGCAGTTTGCCGTCAGATGTTCAATCGCGATGAAGAAGATATAGAACTTCCAGAAGGCGCAATTTTACAAGATGTACTGGACCAACTAAAAGAGGAAAAACCTGAGATTTCCGAACTCTTTGAAACGATGCAAATGTCAGTAAACTGGCAATATGCTGACCATGAAACGAAACTCTCAAATAACGACGAGGTTGCGCTAATACCACCGGTTACAGGTGGTTCCCCGACTAGCTGCTAGCTGGACACAAGGGTATCCGAGCTAGCATCAGCTGCACAATTGAAGAGAAAGACCATTGTACCAACTTGGTCTATAATGGTTTTGTCTGTTGATTTTGGTTAGATGAGTCACTGTGGGTATACATTAGTTTTTTTAGTTATTCTGTAATTTAGGCAATTACTAGAAAACTTGATTGAACTTAGAAACTAATTTTGCTGATGTGCTGTATGTCCTACTTTATCATTGTTGGCTGATATGTATTTATTGTG
>Ga0066834_10000071_pt1 | contig 41996 bp, 36 predicted proteins | sample ETNtaG_30_FD_66729 | JGI IMG/M metagenome (GOLD analysis project Ga0066834, IMG submission 66729) | Marine microbial and viral communities from oxygen minimum zone, Eastern Pacific Ocean - ETNP201306PF43B | ecosystem: Environmental > Aquatic > Marine > Oceanic | place: Pacific Ocean: Eastern... | reverse complement strand
GTAAGATTGAATTGGCTTGACTATAGATTAAGTTCGATAGCAGATTAAGTTCGATAGCTAGTTAGCCAAGAAATTCGACGAGGTTTCGGGATAAACTTTTGGTTTGGGCTGGTACTGCAGTACCAGTTTGGTTGAGGATTTGGTCTAGTGTGGTATCTGTAGTTCTTGGGTCAAAATCTTTAGCTCGTTTAAAATTGGATGAATTGAGGCTGTGTACTATCTCTGCTAGGACTTTGTCCTTGTTGGATGGTACTCCATCGGGCAGTTCAAAGTAATGTCTTGCAGTCGTGTGTTTTGTCAGGGGAAGGGGCTTCCAGGAATGTTGGCTTGTGGACTTTGCATAATCGTCATCATTGGAGGATTCTTTGTGGCCTTTTTTTCTGTTTGGGTGACGTTTTTCGTTTTGGAAGCTATCCTGCTTGTCGGTACCCACAGACACGTGTGGTATGAGTGCGTTGTAGCTCAATGTGGAAGTTGAATGGCGTTTAGATCGTGATGTTCTCATCGCAATTTTGCTTGTGATTAGGTAATTAATCTACTGGGTTTTTTGTCTTGTTAGAAGGTTCTTTCCGCAGGATTAACTATATATCGGCAAAATTGACAAGTATCTTTAGGCTTTCGGATGAAAAAAATGATTTTTTTGTCTTGCTAAGAATGGGCGATGGGATCAAGATCAATAGGTGTTTAAGGTTTTGAGGTACATCAGGATCTTGGTCAAACGGGATTTGATAAAGTAGTATGTCCTAAATTTATGTTTATTGGTAAATCTGTGATGTTGGTTTTATAATAAGTTCTGGAACGCATGCCCTTGGAGGAAGCCCTGCGATAAATAACACTGCCGCTGCAACATCATCGGGTTGAAGAATTCTTGCTCGATGTTCAGCGCTAACGGCTTCGGGTCTGTGATCTAGAATTGGAGTTTCGACTTCGCCCGGACAGATGACAGAGGCACGGATGCAGTGGTCCATTTCTTCTTCATTAATGGAGTGTGTTAAGGCGACCATGCCGAATTTGGAAGCAGAATAAGCGGCACCAGCAAGCTTACTGGCACGAACCCCAGCAATCGAGGAAATATTGATTATAATTCCGTCCTGTTGTTTTCGCATATCAGGCAACACTGCGCGTACGGTATTAAAAGCGCCTGTCAGGTTGATGTCGATTGTTCGATCCCAGTCGGATGGATTAACCTCGGCAACGGATCTTGGGTTTGTGTTGGTTCCTGCGTTATTGACCAGAATATTGATTGGTCCAAAGTGTTCTGTTATTTTTTGAATCGTAGAGTTTACTGTGTCTCGGTCTGATACATCACAGGAGAAACAGAGCACCTGTGATGTTGTTAATTTATTAGCAGTTTCATGTAGCTTTTCTAGTCTGCGCCCTAAAAGGGCAACATGTGCTCCTGCGTCGACAAAGGTTTCCACCACTGCTTGACCAATTCCTGTACCTGCACCTGTAACGACAATTCTTTTGTCTGTAAGTTGGCTCATTTTAGCTTTTCCTCTACTTGTAAAGATATGGGATTTTATATCATTATCTATCAGTAGGAAGCAATCTATTAATTTCGTTAGAGGTGGGAACTATGATAAAATGAAATTTCAAAACTCACACAGGTTTCAGTGTGTATGTTGAGGGTGACGAAAATAAAAACGGTTTTCGATGGTACTGTGTTGCGGTTTGATTCCATTGATTTTAACATGGTCCTACAAGGTTACGATGTGCCGTTAATGGTCCTGTTTCCAAGTTTAGAGAAGAAAAGCATGTATGGATGAGGTGCGAATGATTTCCCGAAATGTGATGTTGGTATTGGTAGTTAGTATAATAGTAGTTGGTTGTAACAACGGCACCACTGAACAAGATCTTGATCCCTCTGGCTCTACAATTTTATCAGATACGCAAAATCAGTTTGTATCACAGGAGATTATTTTTCCTAAGGATGGCGCTAAAATGGTTCTGATCTCTGGAGGGGAATTTAATATGGGTGATCATTTCAATGATGGGTTGCAAGACGAGGTTCCAATACACAGTGTATATGTTGATTCATTCTATATGGATGCTTATGAGGTGACAAATCGACAATACCAAAAGTTCATTGATGCGACAGATTACCCGTCTCCTAAACAGTTGGCAGATCCCAAGTTTAATTCACCAAATCAACCTGTTATTGGCGTAGATTGGTTTGATGCAGTTGAATATGCAAAATGGGCTGGAAAAAGATTACCAACCGAGGCAGAATGGGAGAAAGCAGCACGAGGTAACCTTATAGGGAAAAGATATCCGTGGGGGAATTATATTACGCATAATGATGCCAATTATAATGGAAGTAATGGTCGCGATCAATGGGTATGGAAACCTGCGTCTGTAGGTAGTTTCCCTCCTAATCGTTATGGCTTATACGATATGGCAGGTAATGTTTCTGAATGGTGTTGGGATTGGTATACCTCTGATTATTATAGCCTGTCAGCAAAGGAAAATCCGAAGGGACCGGTTCATGGTGTATATCGAATAATGCGTGGTGGATCTTGGAATAGTAAGAAGTACTATCTTAGGGTTGCAACTCGAAACTTTAATTCTCCGAAATCTTATTATCAGGATTGTGGGTTTCGCTGCGTTTGTGATGCAAAGACCGTTTTTTAATAGTGAGAATGGAAAGTTTCCCTCCGCTTTTACTAGGACTGGAAAGAAATACCTAAGAGCTAAGATATGATCTAAATTGGTGTGAGTCTTCAGATTCCAATTTTAAGCGAAATGCTTTATAGGATTCTGAAACGACAAGCATTAGCCTGCGGTTGAATCCCGAAATTACTATTGTTTGCAGACTTGATGGTCAGTGGTTGTCTAATATTTAGGTTTGCGAATTAGCCAATCATGCTGACCTACCATTATAATTTTTGGCTTAAGAGTGGATTGCCGTCTGTTAATTGCAAGTTTTATTATTGTGTCATGAGGTCTACTCTTGTAACTCACCTTCATAATCCTCAGCATATCTTTTATACTACGTTCACTTCTTGAGGTAGTTTTCTGATTGTTCAGGTGTTCTAAGGGGTTGTTGGACTTTTTTTCGACTTGGAAGTGTTCATGACATTGGCCGTTTTCTGGGCAATATTTGGGTGCTGGTTTCTTGGTTGTATTTCTGTTTGGAGGCCCTTTGACCCACAGTATTTTTTGGCGATGATATTATGCCGTGTTTGCTTGATTTGTTGTTTCAGAAAACCTCGTTGTAACTCGGTTTAGAAGAATCTCGTCCGCACGCAAGTGAGAATTTAACCATTATGGATGAAGTTAACCGACAGTTACCCCATGTTAGGTGACCAGTTCACTATCTTGGGTTTGTTGTCATGTTTGTCAATGTCAGTATTGCTGCGTTTGCCAAACATAAGAAGGAGGTTCTATATAACTGGCAAATTACGATTGTTAGGGAAGGAGCTTCGCTTTTTGCACCGCCACTTTCCGGTTACTTTAACGACTAATGTAATTGAAGGATTGTTGTAATATTGGGAATCATCGTAGGTGTTTTAGGACTTATCTGTTGATGAGTCAAGAAAGTCTCTTAGGAGTTGATTCGGGTGCAATTCTATTGGCAATTTCAATAAACCACTAAGGTAAATCAATGGATAGAAGGAATGGAAGTGTAGGCACGCAGATTATCGTCAAACCAGATAATACCATTGTTATGGAGGATTTCGAAATAAGGCAACCGGGTCGTGGTGAGGTATTAATCGAGACAGTTAGCACTTTGATTAGTGCAGGGACGGAACTTGGTACGCAAGAACAACCAAGAACAAATGGTTTTGCACCTGGATACTCTAATGCAGGCAAAATTATTGCCATTGGTTCGGATATTAATGACTATGCTGTTGGTGATCGTGTCCTTTCGCTTGGTCGACATGCCACGCATGTTACAACTTCCGCGACTGCGCAGTCCCTAGCAATAATACCCGATGATCTGACGTTCGATCAAGGAGCGTATGGTGTATTAGGTAGTGTATCACTTCATGGTGTACGGCGGGCTAAGGTCGAGCTGGGCGAATTTGTGGTCATTACTGGAATGGGGGTTGTGGGACAACTCGCGTTGCAACTCGTTTCTCAAACTGGATGCGAAATTTTAATTGCATTGGACCTAAGCGATCAGCGTCTCAGAGTAGCAGAGGACTCTGGTGCAACACACGTCCTAAATCCACAACATGTAGATGTATACAGTGAGATTAATCGCATTACTGGAGGTAGGGGGATAGATCTTGTGATTGAGGCTTCCGGTTATCCGGAGTTGTTACCGGTCGTGTTTCAGTTGGCGCGGATTGGTGGTCGAATTATGTTGCTCGGGTCAATATGGCACCGGAAAATAGAGGTTGATTTTATGGACTTGCATGAAAAGGAATTGACATTGATGGGCTGTCATCAGCCCAAGTGCCCGACAACATCAACTCACCATTTTCCATGGACTCAACAGTACAATAGACGGCAAATCCTCAAAATGATCTTGCATAATCAGCTGGATGTTGATGTTTTGACGACACATCAGATTCCATATTACCAAATTGCGGAAGCCTATCGGTTGCTCCGTGATGAACGAGATAAGTCACTCGGTATCTTGCTATCGTGGAATTAAGGTGGTTGGGAGTGCGAATATGTATAGGCTTTGGTATGGGTGGAGTCGTGATTTTTCTTGAAAAATACACCTGTTTGTGCTATTTTAGCCGTATCGAGAATGCAGTTATAAAGAGGAGTTTTGAATGCAGAGTTTCGTCGCCTGCTTCCTATTGTTTTGTGTTGTTCTATTGATGATTCCGGCTACAGTTGGTGTATGCTCAAGTCTTCCGCAACTTACTATTGACCGAATCGAAGGAAACAACGGGATTATAAAAATTCATTATACGACTAGTGATCCCATGGGGAGGTTGTTGTCTACAGCAAACTGGAAGTATAGTACCAACGGCGGCGCGACTTGGATAATAATTAATCAGTCTGCAATTCAAAACAATGAGCCCAAGCTGTCTGGCCAGCACTTTATTCTCTGGAATACAAATGAAGGTTTAAACAACCTTTCAGGGTTATATTATCCATCTGTTCTCCTCCGTATGGAAGCATTTGATATTGATGTGGGATCTGCGGGGAAATGGCAGAAAATCGAAGATATGAGTTTTGCCCGAGCATTCTTAACTGCTGCTATTGTTAATGATGATATCGTGGTTATTGGTGGTCAGGACAAAGGAAAGTTGGCCCCAACAGAGTCATATAATCTAGTTACCGAAGAATGGATCGGCCAAATGTCGATGCCGGTTGACGCGCGGATAGATCTTGGTGCTGCTTTTTCCAGTCAGAGAATTTATCTGGTGGGTGGGTATGATGGGCGGCGTCTTTCAACGGTAGAGTTATATACCATTAGGGATAATGCATGGAAGATTGTTAATCCGATGCCTACGCCAAGACAGGGGCTTTCTGCGGCTATTGCTGATGGGAAGCTTTATGCTATTGGTGGTCGTTCGGAAAGCATATTGGACGTAAATGAAGTATACGATCCAACAACTGACTCGTGGGAAATGGCTGCACCAATGATAAATTTTCGCCAGTCCTTTGCAACTGTTACATTGAATAATCGGATATATGCTATTGGCGGCCACGGAAATGAATTTCTGTCCGATGTCGAAGCCTATGATCCTAGAATGGATAAATGGCAACCTGTTGCTTCTATGCCAACAACGCGGTTTGGTCTTACTGCTACCGTTGTTAATGGTCAGATATATGCTATTGGAGGGAGTAGTAGTGGTAAGGCAATAGCAACTGTCGAAATTTATGATCCCAAGACTGATACATGGAGAACTTCGGCTCCAATGCCTACGCCACGTCGGGATCTGGCGGCTGTTAGTATTGGGGAGAAAATTTATGCCATCGGTGGTGCGAATGAAGGAGGGGCCTTGGCGACGGTCGAGGAATTTACAATTCCTCGAACATCTGATGTGGCTATATCTAACACTTTTGGTGTTGCTAACCACACGATAGCCGCGATTACCTCACCTCCCTCAGATACAAAACATAACGGAATTGTTTCTATTCAAGGTACTGCAATTGGTAAGAATTTCCAGAGTTGGACACTTGACTATCAGGGGAAAGATGATTTGGATAAAGGGTTCATCCCGATTAGTTTTTCTAACCAGCTTGTAGATTCCGGGAACTTAGGTGAGTGGGATGTGCATGATTTTTCAGATGGGGAGTATCTTGTTCGTTTGCGGGTAACTGATAGTCAAGCTGTGACTATTGTTGATCAGATTACTGTTGAAGTGGACAATACACCGCCTATATTTACATGTAGTATATTGGGTGCTGGATTGGAGGACGAGTACATCCGAGATAATACTGCTATTATTGTGAGCGGGACTTCAGAACCTAAAGCGAGTATTGTTGCTGCTGCACTTGTTCTAGGTGACGGTGCGAACCAAGCTGATGTCACAGATTTTATCCAAGTGGATCAAGGTGGGCGCATTTTTGGTAAGATTCTAGGGTTTGAGCTGGCTGATATTTTCACTGTTCGGCTTACTGTAACAATTGCTGATTTGGCTGGCAATCAAGTTATCTCAGGTTCTAATTATCTTATTATTGATAATAAACCTCCAGTAGTTGAAATTACTTCGCCGGCTGTGGGTGCAAATTTTAGTGGTAGGAAAGTTTTACTGAATGGAAGGGTTTCGGATGAATTTTCAGGTGTGCGCCGGATTGAAGTGGATGGAGGATTTGGTTGGGTGCTGGTTGCTGATACTTCGCATCCCAACTTTCGATCAAGTGCCACGAAATGGTCTTATGAATACGCACCACCGATTGACGATGTTTTACTTTCATTCCGCGTTCGTGTAACCGACAAGGCGGGCAACATACAAATTAGCGATCCCAAATTAGTTAACTATATGTCGAAGTTGCCAAGTGTAAATATTTCTGAACCGACTGATGGTGATAATTTGATTGGTTCTATATTGGTTACTGGAACAGTTGATGCTGCCAATTTATTAGAATGGAAGTTAGAGTATGCACCTGGTAGTGACGCGGAGGAAGGTTGGATTAAGATCGCATCAAGTAAAGGGGAGCCAATTGTTGCTGGGCAACTAGCATTATGGGATATGATGTTATTGCCAGATGGACCTTATACTTTGCGTCTTACTGCTGAAAATCCGTTCTCCACTGTATCTGTCAAACGACGGAATTTATTCAAAACGCCGCGTGAGCCAGAGGTGTCTTTCCAGCCAAATACTCCGGCAAACATTGAGTTTCCTGATTTAACGCTTTTACGAAAACAGCTAGATCGGAGAGAGGGGATTACCTTCAGGTCTTCAGCATTTTCTGATCCTAATATAGAAGACGTACATACGCATTCACAGTGGCAGATTCGAAGTGCGGAAGGTAATTATGACAGCGCGGTTTACGATAGCGGAGCGGATAGTATGAGTTTAACAGATCTTAAACTTTTTACTGTGCTTGATGTGGATCGAATTTACTATTGGCGTGTACGGCATCAAGACTCAAATGGTAAATGGTCAGAATACTCAGCAGAATCCTTTTTCACTACAAGGGCTGTTGGGCGTTTCACCGTTTCGCTTAGGAAGGGATTAAATTTCATGTCGATGCCAGTTCGCCCTATTGTTCCAATGGATGCAATCTCACTTGCCCAGAAGCTTAAAGCGACCTTGGTTATACGCTTTGATGCCGACTTGCAAGACTTCGTTTCGTATGTGCCAGGGGTTTCACGTGATGTTAATTTTCCCGTTATTGGTGGAGAAGGGTACATCATTAATGTTCTGGAATCGAAATCGGTTCCTTTTGAAGGGACGATTTGGGAAGATGTAAATGCGGCACCTCCGTTTGCCATTGATTCTTTTCGGTCATCGACTTGGGCCTTTGTAATCGGTTTAGAAAAAACAGTAGACCTTCCGGATGATAGTCTTATTGAGGTTATAAATCGTCGGACAAATAAGTCGAAAATTCGGATCAATAATCAGCACGGTTTGACGCAGCTTTTCTCTTTTGTTGATATGGATTATCAGGCGGTAGTTGATTTAGGTGATCCTATTCAGGTTCGCGTGACTGATACAAATGGTTATTCCCTTTTTGAGCCGATAAACTTGACTATGACAGCCTCTGATTTGTTACATGCTGTCCATGTAGTGAGTTTTAACCCATCCAAATTGCCCGATCAAACTCGACTTTTTCAAAATTATCCTAACCCTTTTAATCCTGAAACTTGGATTCCATTCGAGCTTACAGAGGACTCAAATGCGGAAATAACGATCTATGATGTCTCAGGCAACCCTGTGCGCTATCTTGATCTTGGTTTCTTATTTGGTGGTAAATACTTATCTCAAACGCGTGCAGCATATTGGAACGGTCAAAATCAATTTGGTGAAGCCGTAGGGTCAGGTATATATTTCTACCGTTTAAGCACCGACCGTTTTTCGTCAGCCAAGAAGATGATTGTTGTCAAGTGATGAAGTTACCTCTGATTCTGGATGAAATATCTGAAGTCGAAAAAGTTGATCTTATCGAGAAAGTTGCAAGGTTTGTCGTTAATCGGCAGCTGACTGCACCTGCCATCCTTATGCTCGAGGTTTGTAAGCCAATTAATTTCGTTGGTAGCCAATTTATGTTGGCCTTAAATCCTTTTGTACAAGCAATATTTAACACTATGGAATATCAGAAATTTGCTTTGATTATAGAAAAGGATGAGAATCTTGAGTTGCTAATTCAGTGCATTGAAAAGCTTGATGCAGACAAACAGGGAGAGTAGGTGGATAATCAGGTTAGATATATTTTGGCTACAGATTGTGGAAGTACCACTACAAAAGCTATTCTAATCGAGAAAATCGGAGATGAATTCCATCAGACTCATCGGGGCGAAGCTCCGACGACAGTTGAAGCTCCTGTTGAGGATGTAACGGTTGGTGTGATTAATGCTATTACCGAAGTACAAGAACTCGCTGGGCGTAAGTTACTGGAAAACAACCAAATTATTAAGCCGCAGACAAATGATGAAGGAGTTGATTTGTACATATCAACCAGCAGTGCTGGTGGTGGGCTACAAATGATGGTTGCGGGAGCTGTTCGTAATTTAACTGCTGAAAGTGCAGAGCGTGCAGCCCTGGGTGCTGGCGCAATAGTAATGGATGTCATTGCTTCCAATGATAAACGGTTGCCTCATGAAAAGATTGATCAGATACGCCAGCTTCGACCTGATATGCTCTTGTTGTCTGGAGGAGTCGATGGTGGAACTGTTGCGCATGTTGCTGAGTTAGCTGAAATTGTTGCTGCCGCAAACCCGAAACCGCGTCTCGGTGTTTCCTACCAGATGCCGGTAATTTTCGCTGGTAATAAAGATGCGGCTGATATTGTTCGTGAAAAACTTGAAGGTCGGATGTCGCTTGAGGTAGTTGATAATTTGCGGCCAACCATGGAACGCGAAAATTTGATGCCGACTCGCTTGAAAATCCAAGACCAATTCCTCGAACATGTCATGATGCATGCACCAGGTTATAAGAAATTAATTGAATGGACTGACACCGAGATTATGCCAACACCTGGTGCGGTAGGGGCGATTATGCAAACGATCGCTGAACAGAACCGAATCCAAGTTGTTGGTGTTGACATCGGTGGGGCAACCACGGATGTTTTTTCTGTTTTTCAGAATCAGGTGGGGGAGTCCGTATTTAATCGAACGGTAAGTGCGAACTTAGGGATGAGCTATAGCATCTCAAATGTGTTAACTGAAGCTGGAATGGGAAATATTCTGCGATGGCTGCCCTTTGATATTAACTTAGTAGATCTGCAGAATCGGATCAAGAACAAAATGATCCGACCGACGACTATACCACAGTTGCTGGAAGAATTAATTATTGAGCATGCAATTGCGCGTGAAGCACTACGTTTGGCGTTTGAACAACATAAAAAATTGGCTGTTGAACTCAAAGGTGTACAGCAACAACGCACGATTTCTGAAGCGTTCGCCCAAACAGAGACAGGGAATACGCTTGTTAGCATGTTTGATCTTAATCTCATTGTTGGAAGTGGAGGAGTATTGTCTCACGCGCCGCGACGCCAACAATCAATGTTGATGATGATCGATGCGTTTTTACCTGAAGGTGTTACCCAGCTTGCTGTTGATAGCATTTTTATGATGCCTCAACTTGGTGTCTTATCACAGGTTAATAAGGAAGCTGCAACCCAAGTATTCAATCGCGATTGTTTGATTCATCTTGGTACTTGTATCGCCCCGGCAGGACAGGCTAAAAAAGGTAGTTCCTGCTTGGAAATATCGGTAAATATGCCCTCTGGAATAGTAGAAGACACAATTCCAGTCGGTGAGCTGAAATTGTATCAAATAGGGATGGATGAGGTTGTGCAGGTTAAAATTCAACCCAACCGCCATTTTGATGCAGGCGCAGGGAATGGACAAGCCGTTGAGACAGAGGTACGAGGTGGTGTGGTTGGACTGGTCATTGACACGCGTGGTCGTCCCTTAGAAATGTCTGCAGATACGGCGCAATCTGTTGAGGATTTAAAAACATGGTTACAGACACTAGATGTTTATCCTTTGTAGGTGCCTTACAGCTTTCTATCATTCTCCGACAAATTTAGTTTATTCATTTCTAAGTGATTGATTATTCCAATTTTAATGCTGCCGTTTTCAGTGTCAATTTTGTCGTCTAATCAACTCCCCCATCTATGCAAGTTTGATCATGATATCTTTCAAGGCAAAAACAAGTGGATAACAAGGCTCTTTATTTTTTTAATGTATCATTCTTGTGGTGTCTGTTTGGTTGATTTTCTTAGATAGAGCTGGAAGATTCTAATGACGGTTATTAAAGGTGTAGCTAAATATAAGGTATCTGTGGGACATTAGAGTTTGTATTCATAGGGATTTACGGAATATAGGTAGTAGTAATTTTATGTTTAGCTTTTTTAAATCTAAAATGCTTTCTTCTTTGTGTTAACTTATATGTGGAATCATTATAGAGCTCTCGGAGGTTTTGCCCCATAGTATCGAAAGTCCATTTTAAAATGATACTTGAAAATTTTGTTTTAGATTATTGAAATTGGATCTTTTTTGAGGAGGATTTTGAAAATGAAGGTTTTGGTTCTTTCTGGTAGTAATCACCAATTTGAAAGTAGTGCAACTGTTATTAATGATTTCTTGTTGTCGCGAGATGATATGTCGGTTACATTGACCAGTGACAAAAATATCTTGGCTTCTGCAGAATTGGATCAGTTTGATGTTTGTGTCTTTGGGACTGGATTTACACGCACTGTTCGTCAAGAAGATGGAACCCTAACCCGCCAATCTGAGTTAACTTCCAAGCAAGAAGATGGATTCTTCCGTTATATACACAATGGAAAGGGATTAGTCGGTGTGCATGGTACTGCCTGGTGGATTGGAGGGCGAGCTGTTGACTTGATTGGAGGTCATTCTAACTGGCATCCTCCCGGAGCTACATTTACTGTTAGGATTGAAGATACCGAACATTCGATTACTCAAGGTCTTAGTGATTTTGAAGTGGAGGATGAGATCTATATATCTGCTTATGATCCTTACATCCATATTCTTGCTTCTGCAGAATGGCATAACAGAAGCCATCCAATGGCGTGGGCAAAAAATTACGGGAAAGGGCGTGTTTTCTATACAACCTTAGGTCACAGTTCTGATACATTTGAACGTCCTGCCATGCAGCAACTCATTAGTCAAGGAGTTGCTTGGGCTGCTAGTGCCTAAGCAATTTCACTAGGTCAACTGTTATAACAAGTTCTAGTGTTGTACAGTTTGAGTTGCAACAGGGCCGTATATCTCTATCTCCAAAATTTCTGGGGGGATAAAATCGTAGTACTTTCTGGTGATTATATCCTGATTTATTTCGTTAACTACTTTGTCCATTGAGTCAAATTTGGTCCATGTTGGAAGGCGAAGCCGAACTTGTTCTGTTTTGACTGCAGGGAATTGGATTACTGTTTTTATCCCCTTAATGGTAAAAAAATCAATTAGTTTCCATTGTGTTCCCTGATAGATGTGAAGTTCGCAGCGTTTGCCCTTGAATTTTCCTTCTTGTAGTTCTCTACTGAGCAGAATGATTTTGCTCACGAGTTTTGGTTGTGGAAGTAAAACATAGGCTTCGGATGTTTGGTGCATTGTTGAGTAACTTGGTCTGATTTCTCCTCTTCCGCCTGTGTTCATGTTGCCATCAATCATAGAGGGATTGGTTGCTCGTGCTTCTTCGAGTAATGCATAGTTTTTACTCCATCCTTGTTGATTCATGAGATACGATAAATTGCATCCGAGTATAAGTGTGCTACCTCCGAGCAGGACGAAAAGGAAGATCACAGGTATCCTGCTTTTTGATTTAGCTTGTAGGCTAACATGTATTAAATTTCGCACACAGTATGGGCTTATTTCACTGTAATGAAGTTTTGTATAATACACTTTGTTTCCTTGCGTCAGTATGGTCCAGACTCGATTCAATTTGGTGAAAAATTTATGGTCTAATAAATCAATTTTAATTGTGTTTTGGTAAGCTTGGTTTATAAATTAATAGTAATTGGACTGTCATATCCTCGATGTCTTAAAATGGTTTAACACCCTCGTATTTATGAAATAAGATCTATGCATAGAAAGAGGCAGTTTTTTAGTGATGCTTACTGATTCATTCATATTAGCTTGGTCTCGAATTGTGGCTGGCAAATAGTGAAGATCAAAGCATTTCTTAGTTATTCAGGCCAACAGCATTGACTATATCAGAAAAAACAACGAATGTGAATGTCATTTATATTTTTATTGTATCCTTAATTATTCTATTATTTGGATTATTGGGTTCGTCCGTTGAGGCTTTTCCCGAGTTTGCGGATCTAGTTGATCAGAACTGTTTTTTTTGTCATCTAGACCCAAATGGTGGAGGGACTCGGAATCCTGTTGGCCAGTTTTTTGACGAAAATAACTTTGAATTTCCTGAGGGTTTCGATCCTGAAACCTTTTTGGTTAAAGCAAATCTTCTTACTCAAGACCATTCCTTTTCTGGAGACATCCGCGTCGCCTACATTAAAGCATCTCAAGTCACTCATCGTGATCAGGAAACGGCTGGTTGTGTCTCTTGCCATTCTTCTGTTGATACGTTTTTGTTGATGAAATCGGAAGTTGCTGTCCATGCTCGAGTATCGGATAAAGTTCAGGTTACTTTGTCTAGTAATCTTGGGAATCCTTTTGACGCTTTCGGACGAATTGAAATCATTTCGGATCGTCTTTGGATGAGAATTGGACAGTTTCAACTACCTTTTGCTCTTCATCAGGATGATCATAATATCCTAGTTAGGAATGGTTATAATTTAGGATCGAATAAACGCGATCTTGGTCTTGAGGTAATTGGGAACTACAAGAATCTGTTTTTCAATTCAGCTGTGTTCAACGGAAACCGTAACACACTGGCTGACCGAAATCAGCATAAAGGTTTCTTGACAACCATTGGAGGTAAATTTACTTTCATCCGAGTTGGTATTTCTCATTTGTTCGATAAGCTTGAAGAGCGAAGTGAAGCTGTATCTGCCGCTTTTTTAATAGCTAATATTCGTAAATTTTCAGTTGAGATTGAATGTGATTTTAAAGTCCAAAATGGATCTGGCAGTCTCGTGTCCACAGGCTACTATGTGGGAGCTAAATATCGTTTGACACCTAGACTTTCAGTCTCAGGCCGTTATGAATCATTCGATCCGAATGGGGGAGTAAAAGGGGATTTAGAGCAACGAATCACAACTTTTGCTCGGTACAGATTTGTCAAGAATGCATCATTTGAGATCTATTATTGGGGGAATATTGAGAATAAAAATAGGAATGATGACAAGAATTGGCAACTGAATGGCGAGGATCAGGTTATCTTAATGTCGAGTTTTTGGTTTTGAATTGGTTGGAGAAATAAGTTGACCGAAAAGCAAATGCTGAATTGGACAAGAATAAACATATTGTTAGTAATCACTATTATCTTAAATGGGTGTGTTGGTGGCTGCAAAAGTAAGAATTTAAAGTATGATCAAATTTCCCAAGAAACCGATGCAAGTTCTGAGAGCGGAACGGATGCCTACCAATTTTATGATGATGCATTGCGAACCTATGTGGATTCAAGTGGCTATGTCGATTACAGCAACCTCCGCCAAAACCCACTTAAGTTGAACACTTTTATAGATTTTCTTGCAAAGGTAAGTCCTGAGAATTATCCTGAGCTATTCCCAACTCAAAATGATAAAAAGGCCTATTGGATCAATGCTTATAATGCTTTAATGATGAAATCTGTTATTGATAATCCTGGAATTACGAGTGTCAACCAGATAAGTTGGGGAAAGGGGATATTTTGGAGAATTAAATTTATAGTTGGAGGGAAAGAGTGTACTTTACACCGGATTGAAAATGGTATCTTACGTAAAAAGTACAAGGATCCACGAATCCATTTTGCTATAAATTGTGCGTCTAGTAGTTGTTCCCCGCTAAGCAATCGAATTCTGTCAGGCGATAGTTTGGATGAACAACTTGATTACAAATTACGCCAATTTATTCAGAATTCATCCAATGTTTATTTGAACCATGATAAGAAGGAGATGAAGTTGTCCAGAATTTTCAAATGGTATAAGAATGACTTTACTGCGAATGGAATGTCATTAAAAGAATATGTGCTACAATTTTTACCTGATATTCCTGATTGGAAAAGGAAAGCTGTCCTTCAGGGTTATAAATTAGGTTATTTTGAGTATGACTGGAGTCTCAATGAGAAGATGTCTGGTAAGCCGTAAGATGTCTGCGGTAAAGTGTTTGATATCTCTATAAACTTGCGGTCATCTATATTTGCATCAAAGACCATTTAAAAATATAGCAGCGTTTCCCAGTTAATGTATTTGTTACTAATTTTGTTTTTGATTTGTGATTGGTTTGTTGTTGGGTTTGCAAGAGCAATTGTTATTAGAAAGAGAGTCAAATGAAAATAACACGATTAGAACGTACTGTTGTCTGTGTACCTTTTTTATCTGGTATTCTGTCTCCACCGGAATATGAGGAATTTAGCACCAGCTATCCGGCTCCACTTGGTCAAAGGAGGCAGGACGTGTTGCGTATCCATACGGATGATGGATTGACTGGGATTGGTATGAGTGGCCCGTATTATGGTGAGCGAGCTAACACTACACCTGACGTGATTGGTAAAGATCCGCTTGAGTTTGAACCTCGGAACTTGGGAGGTGGTGGATACAATATTGCTTTGCTAGACTTAATTGGTAAGGCTATTGGCTGGCCACTATGCCGTGTTTTTGGTGGGAAGTTCCAGGAACATGTACTAGTAGATTACTGGATAAGCCGAATGGGGCCAGAGGCGTCGGCTAATGCTGCTCGATGTGCTTCTTTGGAAGGATTTAAAGGTATCAAGATAAAATGCAAAATAGATGATGGCGATGTTGCAGATCGAGTGCATGCAATCAATGAAGCTGCTCCTTCTTTACGCATTGTTCTGGATCCAGGCCATCGCTTTTACACAGTTGAAAAGACACTTGAGTTGGCACGGCAGATCGAAAGGTACGATCTGGTTTTTGAGGACCCGATTCCCAAGGATGACATGGAGGATTATCGCAGATTGAAGGAAGAAACTGATATTATTATCGCAGCTCATTTTCAAAACTCGAGGCAAGTAATTGAGGCAGTACACACGCAATCTGTAGATGCGATTAATGTCGCTCCTTCAGATTGGGCATTCTTGGATATGGCTCGAATCGCAGCGGCTGGCGGTATTCCGGTGTGGCAAGCGTCCAATGTCGATTTGGGTGTTTTTGATGCCTTTCGACTTCATGCTTCCGCTGCTGTGACTAATTGTACACTGGGAAGTGATTTGTGTGGTAATTTCGTTCACGAGCACAGCTTGCTGGTTGAGCCTTTAGTGCAAGATGGGTATGCTGCAGTCACAGAAAAACCTGGGTTGGGTATCGAATTGGATGAAGATGCTGTGATGCGGTATGCTGTTGCTTAATTGGGGAGGTTGTGTCGCTAGTATTTCCTGATGACGTAGATTTTTATATCTTTAGGTGAATTTAGATTGTATGTTGCTAAGTGGCTAGAAAGGCAAATCAAAATCATCTTCCGTGGGCGCTTTAGGGATAGTGATGCGTTTACTAAGGCCTCCAAGCATCAAGTTAAACTGAATACCGGGAGCGGTTGTGAAGTTGACTGAAAGCGAAGCCTGACCTGAAAGGTTATATCTTAAACCGAACCCTGTTGGTCTTTTAATTTCGATCCCATTTGTTATAATTCTGTTTGAATAGTTTCCAAGCGCCCAAATTTTCTCGTTCAGCTGAAACTCCCCGCCAATTTGCCAAAACGAATTTAGGTCGCTAAAGAAATGGGATCCGATAACGGCATGCATGTGGAAATCGGACATCACTTGCTGTGTTATCGCCATATAAGGTATCACTCCGAGGAAAGGTGTGCCATCTGCTGGGGAAGTATCTGAAAACTTTTTGTCGATTGTGTGATCGATGGTATAACCTGCCTGAAATTCGGCACCAACAGAGACGGTTGGTAACCCATCTCCAGCATCAGGCTTGATATTATATTTCAGTCCGATTACTGTTTCGAAAACGGGTTGGTTGTAAACACGTCGGTCGCGGTGCATGTCACCGGTATTGTAAAAATCTTTTACTATTTTTTTTGTTTCTCCACTAGCGAGTGTTCCTCCTAGAATTAAATCTAGGTGATCCCCTATACCGTAAGTTAATCGAATTGGAACTAGTTTAACATTGGCCATAAGTTCTAAAATACGTAGTTCCTCAAAATTTCCTATAATAACATCTTGTTTTGTTTCAGAGATATTCTCTTTCTTATATTGGGTCACTTCGATAGACGTTATGTAGCCACCTTTTCCCAATGTATTAGCTGTTTGCATGGCACCAAGTTTGGTAGGGAACGGTTGTGCGTCAACAGCTTGTATGACAATCGCTATTGATATTAAGATAGTGGTAAATAAAGACTTTTTCATTGTTTTTTCTTTCGTGCTAAATTATTCTCCAGTGTTTGGTAATGGCACGGCGACTTTTTCGCTTTCGTCTATTTCCCCATTTGAATTGGGGGTATCGTCAAACGCTGTCAAAAAGTATTGTCTTGGTACGAGATCTCGTGTTTCCGCGTCGAGGATAAAATCCTCTCCTTCTAGTATGACAGAATTGAATTTTTCATCTACCTTACGACGTGGTGTTGGGTTGCCTCCACCTTGTTTGGTGGAATAGACCCAGTATCCTGCTAGATCCAAATTTCTTTCCTTATCTGGGGGAGTCCAAGTTAGTGTAGCATTGTACCTGTTGCTAACGAGACTGCGCATTTGATATTGGGCCTTTACATTTGTTGGAGGGTCGGGTGGAACATCGGGTGCTTTTACTTTAATAGTAGCAACGCTTGCAACACCAAATTTGTCGTATGCAATAACGCGATAGGTCTTTTCTTCACCGTCCCGCTCAAAAGAAATATCTCTATAGAAACGGGTATCAGGATCAAGCTCTGGGATTTCGATAAAGACATTTCGAGTTGGTGTTGTATAGAATATCCGAAACTCCTTGAAATCCGAAGGAGGATTGTAATCTGGCCAGATGATTGTGACTATTAAATTTTCCTTTTTACCTAGAATTATGTTTGGAACTGGTGGAGGGTCACTTGGGGTTGTTCTTCGAGTGGTCCATATACGTGGCGGTTCGTCGTCTTGATTAGGAGGATCAGTTGGATTTGGTATTTCAATACCACGATCATCAATATATGAAATTCGGTATTCATAATAAAGTTGATCGCCTGTTATTGTACTTATCTGGTCGTTTTTGAGTTCGTGTTTATCAATATAAATGTTTTGACTGGCTGGAATTGAATCTAGTAATTTGTTGTTTTTATCAAACAAAGGGACAGGTTCAAAATTTGTATTTGAATCTTCAGTAAAGCGACGGTAGATTCGGTACCCCTTAATATCTTCGGCAATTCTGGAATTAAGTTCTCTCCAAGACACAGTTACCTGCCGATCGCCTGGGGTCAGAGTTAAACCAGGTGGGGATCCGGCAGTTCGTAGGTTCTGTGGATCCAGTGGATTTGCGTAATCTTCGTCACTAGCGCAGCCAAAGAAAACGAGTGCTATAAAGCCAACTATAACCAAAAAATATGAGGCGAAAAAAAATTTCATTATAGACATCTTTTTTTAAAATGGTCTTTGTAAAATGAATGCTGCTTTGTATTGATCTGGATCGTGTAGTGGAAGAATGCGAATAGCATTAGCAATTTTCTTGTTGGGGCTGGAAATAATTTTAGCTTGATCAAGTATTGATAAGAGTGTTGCTAGGCTGATTAACCCTATTCCTGTTCGTTTGATAACCAAACTAAGGTTGCGACGACTCTTGTATTTTTCTCTGTGAGATGCCATTTTTGAGCCCACTGAATAAAGGTATTGGTCATAGCTGTTCTGAGCAGATGTTCCCACTAATGCGCCCGCAAACTGTAATCCAAATCCTCCGATAAGCATAACTGGTGTTAAATGATTAGTCTTCTCAAGGGCATGAACTGTTGTCGTTTGGTAAAAAAAACAAAATAATACACAGCATATTGAAGCGCGAAGCCAGCTTCGATAACTTGATTTTTTAAGACTAGAACTCATGATTTCCTTAGTTATGTTATGAACTTATCAACTTGGAACGACTTGAAAATCTTCGCCACATATACATTGCAAAGGCGCCAAAGACACCACCTAAAGAATCTGCGATCCAATCTGCGATATCTGGTACGCGTGCCTTGACATACAATTGGTGCCATTCATCGCTTGCTGCATAGAGACTGACTACCAGAATTGTGACTAACCAAGGTAAATATGGTGGAACTTCCTGGTTGATACTTAAGAATGCGCGCATTACCCAAAAACTTAATCCTGAATAAGCAACGAAATGAAAGAGTTTATCGATTCCTTCCAACCCAACATCCGGTGATGGGGGATTTGAAAGGGAGGACAGGAAAAAGATTAGTCCCATACACAATAAGGGAGGTAGCCAATAGTTCAGAAAGTATAGAGCAATCCGCATTAAGGGTATAGATTAGGTGCAATCGATCTAATCATCTATGGACTAAAACATTATTCTACCTACCATAAGTGAGCTTTGTCAAGATTTGTGATATATCTGTTAGTGAGCTGACGGATATTTTCGTGTTTGAAAGCAATGGATTATTTGGTTCAGATGGATTATGATCTTGCCATTTTAATAATATGCGATGTTATATATTGAGTCTGAGAAAAGGATATATGGTACCATGTCACTGTTTGATTGTTTGCTGAAGAAAATAGAAGACAAAACTTTAAACGCATTATGGAAAAGGATTAGTCAGCGGAGGTGAGTATGGCAGGATTTAATGGTCTTGGATTACACCTTGGTAATATATCACGTTTATCAAATGCCAGAACACGGTCGGTAAGCCCAGAAAATTTCACTGGTGAAAAGGGTAAAGGAGGTATGGCTATTCAAGGTACAGGCCAAGATTGCGCTAGAGATCTTGGCCAGGGCTGGAAAATTTCTCCCTCAATCCCAATTGAGCCAGGAGAAACTCGCCAATTGGCACACATTGATGGGTCCGGAGCAATTCAACAGATTTGGATGACTCCAACTGGACATTGGCGGTTTAGTATCTTAAGGATTTACTGGGATGATTCGGAACTTCCCTCTATCGAGTGCCCGGTTGGTGATTTCTTTGCTTGTGGTTGGAATAAATATGCTCAGGTCAGCTCATTGCCGGTTTGCGTAAACCCAGGCAGTGCCTTTAATTGTTACTGGGAGATGCCATTTCGGAAGAAATGTCGCATTACTATGACTAATATTGGGTCTGAGACGATGAAACTTTACTACCAGATTAATTATACACTTACAGATGTGCTTGATGATGTGGCTTACTTTCACGCTCAGTTCCGACGAACGAATCCGCTTCCGTACAAAGATGTCTACACAATCGTGGATGGTGTGGAAGGTTGGGGGCAGTATGTTGGGACTTATATGGCATGGGGAGTGAACAACACTGGCTGGTGGGGGGAAGGCGAAGTTAAGTTTTATATGGATGGAGATACTGAATTTCCGACTATTTGTGGTACTGGCACTGAAGACTATTTTTGTGGATCCTACAATTTTGACGTTGATGGATACCGTGAGTTCACAACACCATATGCTGGGCTGCCGCAGGTCATTCGTCCTGATGGCGTTTACCAATCTCAGCAAAGGTTTGGCATGTACCGTTGGCATATTATGGATCCCATCCGGTTTGACCAAAATCTTCGCATTACGATTCAAGCACTTGGTTGGCGAAGTGGAGGACGTTATTTGCCTTTACAGGATGATATTTCTTCGGTTGCGTATTGGTATCAAACTTTGCCAAGTGCGCCATTTCCAGAACTTCCAGATCGAGACCAATTGGAAGTCATTTAAGAATATCGTAAGTTTAGAAGTTTTGTTTCTAATTTCAACCGCTGACAGTGCTTCGCGGCACGTGTCGGGTTTGAAATTATTTCTTCAAGTTTGCCCATGTTGTTACCAGTTTACCTTTGGCTTGCACACTAACTGCCTTAGTGGGAACTAGCTTAACTAAACCAGTTTTTTCCGCTTGCTTAGCAAAAACTATGGAATGAGGGAACCAGCCTCCCCAACCCTTGAACCCTTTTTGACTGGTAGGATTATTATCACCGTCACCAACACAAATACCCATACCGAATTCCATGCCATCTTTGAATTGTTTCATGCCGACGGGAGACATCTCCTTGGCAGTGAATCTGAATTCATAGTATGTCTTCTTTTGGCCTTCATCTCGGGCGATGGCAACATCTGCCTTTTGGAGTCCAGCGGTACCGCCAGCAGGTTGTTGGTTATCGATAATAATCCTGCCATCATTGCTACTTAAAGCTGCATTGTAGAGAGATAATGGAAGTCCCTTGGTCCGTTTACCAGTTGGTTCAAAAGCAAGTTGGGCAGCATCACCATTCCAACCGCTATCATCGTTTTGGTGTTGGTCATCAATTACAATCAGACAAAGATAAATAGCCGTTGGATCCCAAGTCATCTTAAAGGCAACTGTATGATCAGAAGGTCCTATCCATTTCCCGCCAGCATATTCTTCAAATGATCTCTTTGGGCCAGAGCCATTTATTCCCGTCTCGTTTTGGACTCCTATAAAAGTAGGCACATTAGTCCACTCCCCGATGTCGGCATCAATCTTCACTTTGATACCAGTCAAGGATTCGTAAACATCGTAGGAATCGAAGTGCCATTTTTTTGCCAAGGCTAGTGGGTCTTCCTTTGGTTTTGGACCCGTAGGTGTTTTCGTTGGCTCTGAAACTTCTGGGTCTTTCGGGGGGAGGGTAGACGTATCTTTGGGATCAGGTTCATTTGATTCGCTAACCTGTTTAATCTGGGACGGGAATTCTTCTGCATCGCCGTCAGCAAGTTTGACCTGAGTCAGTTTAATTGTTGATTCCTTTTTATCCAGTATCTTGAAAGTTGCGGTTGCTAGAATTCCATCGTCCTTTTCGGAAAGTTTACCACGTGGTGCTGCGATCGCATAACGAATAGTTCCGTCAGATACTTTGGGTGGGACTTCAAAAACATCGAATGGCAAATAGTCTCCAATTTTTATGCTGACGTATTCTAGAGCAGTTGTGTCGTAAGATAGAATGAACTGAAATCCCGCAATACCTTTGCCTTTGGCAATTTTGACCTCAACTGTCAACGGTTCCCCAATTGTTTGTGATTTTATTATTGCGGGTTGAACTGAAATCTCTGCGGTGGAGAAAGCAATTGACGGCATTACGAGAACAGGAACTATGGCATATATCACCATGATACAGAATTTTTGTTTGGAAATTCTTGCAGGCATATCTGCTTCCTGTATGATTTTGAATTGTGATGGCTAAAATAATACCATGAACCCATGGGAAACGTCAAAAAGGGTCTGAATTTGCTGTTCCTTTGCTCTTGATAGTTTTGCAAGTCGTTTTAGTTGGAGACTGATATACCAAAAACGTGCCAAACTTTGTTCTGATTGTTAGTTTTTCTGCCAAATCGTCAATTTTGGAGGCAATAAAAAAGCACCAGTCGAAATACTCAACCAGTGCTTTTTCGGATGTTAAAACCTATTTTATTGCTTAAGGTCACCCCAAGTTGTTGACAATTTACCTTTAGATTCAACAGATGTTGGTTTGCCTCCGGAAAGTACCAGTAACCCAGTTTTCTCCGATTGGTTACCAAAGACAATTGAATGCGGATACCATCCACCCCAACCTTTCTGACCTGCCTGACCACCTTCGTCGCCATCGTTAACACATATGCTGGCACCAGTCGATCTGCCTTGCACCATGGCACCATGCTGTGCAGCACTAAATCGGATTTCATAGTTTGTTTTGTTGCCATCACGGACGATGGCCACATCACCTGTTCCTAGTCCTTTTCCAGAAGGGTTTTGATTTTCAACAATAAGCTTACCGTCTTTACCTAAAGCAACATTGTAGAGGATTAAATTCGCTCTTCCACCTTTCGGCCGCTTTCCAGTCCCTTCAAGGGCTAGCTGAGCGGCATCGCCGTTCCATCCGTTGGCAGGGGCATTGTGATAGTCGTCTGTTACAGATATGCCTAAGTAAAGCGCCTCTGCGTCCCAAGCCCACATAAAGGCAACTGTCTGGTCATCTGGACCGGTCCATTTGCCACCGTCCCATTCCTCAAACGACTTCTCTGGCCCAGGTTTATTTTGTCCAGTTATATTTTTGATGTCTTTCCAGACGGGGACACCAGCCCAATCGCCGAGCTTACCATCAATTTTTATGTTTACACCAGTTACAGCTTCATATTTATCATGTGTTTTACTGCGCCATTGTGCATCTGCAGGAATCGCGCTCAACAGAATTATCGCCATAGCAAACAACCCTAAAGAGATCGAAAGATACTTTTTCATTTCTTAATCCTTCATTTTGTTTTGTTAAGATGTTGAAAAAAATAGAGAGTTAATACTTTAAATCATCTAAGACCTAAATTTACTGATTTCGCTAAGTATACTGTGTTGTCGTGAGATTGGTCAAATGGTTTCTCATTAAAGGCAGTAATTACCCTGTGTGTTCAAAACAAAGGTTTTAAGATTTTGTTTTTGTTAGATTGATTGTTCTGAGATGTTGGTCAGGTGTCTATTTTCTGTCCAGCTTTACAAAATATTATTGGAAAGCAAATTGCAGCCTGGTTTTATAGGTATTGGTAATATCTGTATTGCTAAAGGCAGAAGCCAAGATGGAGGGTTGTTGCAAATTGATATTGAAGACCTGTTTTTAACGCTAGCAACCAGTATTTAAAAGAAATCTGATCATGAAAACTGATGCGAAAAATAAGAGAAGGGAATTTTATGAAAGTATTGGTATGATGACAAGCCCAACTTTGAGATTTCCTATTGGGAATTCTGATACAGCTCAGCATATAGATTGTGTGACATATTGATGAGTCTCAGTGCGAGACAGCGTTGAATCTATTAGTTGGCATTTTACACAATGCGTGATTTTATAAATAGTCCTTCTTTAACAGAAAGGCAATATTTCCCTGATCGGACTAGCGGGTGTGGTTGACATTATGGGCATTAGTTTTTATCGAATGTGTGTCGGTCTAAGTTCCTCGTGGGTATGCACCTAACACTTTGAGAAACAGGCATTGATCGGTTATTTCCTTAAGAGCAATTTGTACGTTTGAATCTTCTACATGTACATCAAGGTCAGCAAAAAAAACATATTCCCACGGTTTGTGTTGTGATGGAAATGAGTCTATTTTGCTCATATTGATTTGGTTCGATTCTAAAGTGCTTAGGATTTGGCATAACGCACCTACCTCATCATTTATACCGAAGAGAATCGATGTGCGATCGTTACCTGATTTTTGCGCAGATTGGTTTCCAATAACCAAGAATCTAGTGGTGTTGTTTGGATTATCCATGATAGAATCGGCAACAATAGGGATCTCATAAATTTCACTAGCCAGACTACTGGCGATTGCAGCAGATTTGGGTTCTTTACTGGCAATCTCAGCGGCAACAGATGTGCTTGCAACCTCGACCTGTTGGATGTTAGGTAGGTTCTGATGCAACCATTGTCTACACTGCGCAAAAGATTGGGGATGTGAATAGATTTTCGAAATATCCTCTGGGGCTGAGAGAGCGAGTAGATGGTGTCTAATTGGAAGTAGTCTCTCTGAACAGATATGGAGTGGGGAGTGCAAAAACATTTCCAGGACATCGCGAACAGTACCGTAGGTGGAATTTTCGATGGCCACAGTACCATAGTCCGCACGGCTTGATTCTACTTCAGCGAAAATATCTGTTTGTGGCACAATTGGGATGAACTCAACTGATGATCCAAAATGTTCAAGACTAGCTGTATGCCCGTGGCTGCCAAGGGGGCCGAGATAGGCAACCCGTATTTTTTTTTCCAGTGATCTACAAGCAGATATAATCTCAGTGAAGATCTTTTCTAGCTGCTTTTCTGGGAACTGATCGCAGTTTATCGATTTCAGTCGATCTATAATTTGCTTTTCGCGATGTGGTGCATAAATACTGGTTTTGCCGGTTTCCTCCTTCAATTTCCCAACTTTGATTGCTAACTTTGAGCGTTCGTGCAATAGTGACAGTATTTGTTCATCGATTTCATCGATTTCAGTGCGCCAATCTATTAAATCCAATACCTTTTGTCTCCGGATTATGTATAGAGAGAATGACTCCCTTTTTTTTTAATCTCTGAGGGATCTAATTGCTGCGATCATGTCTTCGTCTGATGGGTTATCTTGTACGATTTCAGTGAATTGCCCAGCTTTTACCTTAAGTTCCTCCAGGAACTTTTGATCAGCTGGTCAGGGGTAGACATAGTCTCCAAGCGTACCTTCAATTTTTGCACGCGCTTTATCGGTAATCCGTGCAAGCCATGGAATATTACCTATCACAATATCACGATGACGTGGTTTCCAGTCGAGTCCCATATTTTACCTCGCTATTGTCACCTACCCTGGGTAGGCTCTGTTTTCAAGTTCAGCAACGAATTTCTCTGCCATAATGCCCGCAGCTGCTCCTGCGCCGGCGGCTGTAATCGCTTGCCGAAATAGATGGTCATGAACATCGCCAGCGGCGAAAACGCCTCCAATGTTTGTTTGTTGCTTTTCATCAACAAGGATGTATCCTTGGTCGTTTAAATCAATAATTCCTTTGAATAATTCGGTATTTGGTATATGACCGACGAAAATGAATACTCCATCAATCGGAAATATTTCTTTGTCATTGGTTTTAATGTTTCTCAGTAGTGCTCCAGTTACTTTTTGCTCTTCACCTTGGATTTCGTCGACAACAGTATCCCAGATGAATTTAATTTTATCATTCTTAAAAGCCCGTTCCTGCATGATTTGGCTGGCACGTAGCTGGTCGCGACGATGAACGATGATAACCTCAGAAGCGTATTTTGTTAGGAAAATTCCTTCTTCCAGTGCTGCGTCACCTCCACCGACAACGATCAGTCTCTGATCTTGAAAGAAAAAACCGTCACAAGTAGCACAATAAGAAACACCTCGTCCTCCATACTCTTTTTCACCAGGGATATCAAGAGTACGTGGTGAGGCTCCTGTGCATATTACGATTGATTTTGCCAAATATTGGTTGTCATAAGTCTTAACAGAAAATGGATGGTTATTGAAATCGACTTCAGTAACATATTCAAATCGAGTTTCTGTACCGAAATTTTCTGCTTGTTCCTTAAGTCCATTTACGAATTCACCTGCTTGATCACCAAAATACCCTGGGTAGTTTTCTAGATCAAGTGTAAGTGAAAGTTGACCACCAAGTGTGTCACCTACCAACAGTAGCGGTTCCAACATGGCTCGCGAAGTGTAAACTCCTGCGGCATATCCTGCTGTGCCGCCACCCACTATAATGACATTCCGTTCTTCGATTGTGTCGCTATGCTCGGATATGTTATTGTCTCCTTCCTTTTCTAACAATCTGTCTAATTCTCCTGATCTGGCTAACTCAGCTAAATTATCATCATCACCTATATGTTGATCACCGATGAAAATTTGTGGTACGTCACGTCTGCCTGTGAGTTCTTCAATATGGTCGCGCATCTCGGGATTGCCATGGATATTTATTTCTTCGTACTCAATTTCCTTGCTTTCTAGAATCCGTTTTGCAACATCACAATATGAACAAAAATCGGTTGTATAAACTTTAACCTGAGGCATCATTCCTTCCCTTTTTGTGTGTACCTTTTCGATCTGGTGTGTTTATAAAGAATTTATCTTTTCCTGTCAAGTTTTTGAACATCTTGATAATGTTTAGCGATATCTTGCTGCATATGTGTTCCCTCCGTTTCATGATGATCAGGTAGTTCATCAGCATTTGTTGTTGAAGGTTGTTCCGCTGCAGTTTGTGAATCCAGATTATGTTTGACTTGATAATGTAATTGAACAGTGGATCTGTATTCTTTGATTGTACCGTTTTCAACTGTGGCTGTTTGACGAACGATTTCAATTCCGTTAATTGAAGGTAAGTGTTGTGTTGTTGCCCTCAGCGCGTGGCGCGCAGCATCTTCCCAACTATGTTGTGACGTTCCTTCTACCTCGATAATGCGGATGTTTGAAACTGAATTCGAATCTGAGGATTCAGAATGAGTTTGTGACTGATGCGGTCCCAAGTTTCTTTGACTAGAGATCATTTCTTGATGTAACTCGTCTACAAATGGCTTCGTAGCTGTATTGATTTTGCTAACTTTTTCTTCGTTAGGCATTGGGTTATTCCATCTTAAATTTTTGGGATCAGTCTCGGAATACCACCGAGAATGGGATAATTAGCATTGCAATGGTTGCAATGGATAAATTTATCTTCCCATTTAACTTCTTCTTTGCAATCGGGACAAACGATAATATCACGTAGAGTTTTAGTTGGCTGGCGTCGCTGTTTTGCTATCATTGTTTTAAAATTAGAAACGACTGTCTTTGGAATAAGGTCTTTGATGAAGGGTTGCCATTTCTTCGGCCATGGAGTGGATTGGATCTCTTTCAGCATGTTGTTAATAATTTCGGACGAGTTGAAATCCAATGTTGGTGTGTTTGAGTCTCGAAATTCATAATCAATTTTTTTTTCCCATTCATAATGCACTAAAAATATTGGGTGATATTTCTTGTGAAAACGTAAAAAGCCTTTATCTTCTGCTACTAGCGTATGGAATAATTGGCCGAATTGATCTGGATCCATTTTCTTTTGAATTAACAGTTTACCATCGATTAGGTTAAAAATCCATAGGTGGTAAGGCCATCCGTAAAGACGTTCTGAAATCTCCGATGGTACCTCGATATAGCCGCGTGACGCAACCCGTTCTAGTTCGGAAATCATTAATTTGGGGTCTTCAACGTGTTCAAGTACATGTGAACAGATCACATAGTCGAATGAACTATCGGCAAAAGGCAAGTATTGTCCATCTGCCTCAATCATACTCCGGTCTGTGATAATCTCTCCGCCACGCTGGAGATCATCATCAATGAACTTATCACATAGAACGTCTGATCTTGTTTTTGGGTTGTGTCCACTACCGATTTCCAACACAAAATCAGTAGGTCGAATATTCATTTTTCAATGACCATACTGATATACAAGCTGGTTCTTGGAAAAAAGGTCGCCATTATTTTGCCTTTAAATCCAAAACCGACACAGAGCTTTTTGATACGTAGGCCCTGTCGCTGAAAAAATTTTTCCAGATCAATGGGGCTAGCAATATAAGTACTGTCAGCATCTCCTCCGATGATTTGATTTTCAAGATCTGGCTCGCGGTATAGAAAGTTCGGTCGTCGTCCCAAACGCTTTGTGAAATAGAGGCCTGTGTTCTTTAGTGCGTTTTTAAGAGCCTGTTGTTTTGTCTCTGCCCAAATTGGTCTTCCGTTTCCTCCAAAAATCATCTGTGTGAAGTCGAGAAGTGGCATGATAGGTGAACACAAGTTAGGTCCAGCAACCACAATCCTCCCGCCTTTTCGGGTAACGCGGATCATTTCGAGAAGAGTCGTCTCCACATCAGGTGTATGCTCAATTAACTCGTTCGAGCATACAACGCCAAATTGTCCAGATTCAAAGTCAAGATTCAAAGCATCGCCTACAAAATACTTTAGAGTGTTATTCTCCCATTTTTTCGTCTCTTCTAGAAAGAGTGGTGAAATATCGACGCCAACAACGTTTCTACCTCGATCATGTAGCATTTTGGATGAGATTCCGTTTCCACAACCGAGGTCAAGCGTATACTCATCCGATGGAGTGTAATAGTCGACGAGATCGACATAAGATTTTAGATAAACGTGGTTGTGCTGATTTAGTAAGCCTTTGTATGCTTCGGAGGTCTCATAGAATTTACGCATTCGGGTGCGAAGCGATTGGTCAGGTGAAATAGGAGTTTGAGCAGATTCCATAGCTATCTTCATTATACTATTTTGGTGTGGGTCGGACAATAAAAAAAGTCATCGTTTTAAATGTTTAAACCTATGCAAATGTAAGCTTGAATACACATTATCATTATGCATTTACAAGGTAAATAAGTTATCTAGAACGTTTTTCTGTCGCACATTGATTATGGGAATAGTAAAAGCTCAAACTTGGGAACTAGGTCTTAAATCAGGTTGGCATGGTACTAGCCGTTAATTGATCTGATCACCAAAATGATTTGCAACAGCCACCAGATCGAGAATATCAACAATTCCATCTTTATTTACATCACCGTTCGGTGCGTTAACCATTTCAAAGTGGATCGAGACAATCACCAAATCGAGGATATCAACAACGCCATCTTTATTTAGGTCCCATGGTAGATCATTATGTGATGTCTGATCGTTGGCCGTCATTACGCAACGGAACCCTATTGTGTCATCACTAAGGCTAGGTAGCAAAGTGTATCTCATGGTGCTCCTCACCTTCAACGGGGGTTTCTTCCATGATCCACCACGCAAAACCCGCCCGAGGAAATTACTGGGGTTTTTGTTTTCTGGGTTTTTAACTGGGCTGTTTGCGTAGTAGTTCTCATCGTACCAATCGGAGACCCACTCTAAGACGTTACCCGCAAGATCGTGTGCTCCGAATTGGCTCATGCCGGTAGGGAAACTTCCGACAGGAGCGGTTTTATCGAATCCGTCAGCGTTGCCTGCAACATTTGCATGGTTAACCTTTCCATTAATTTCAACCTCGAATTGATTTCCCCACGGATATTGATTCTCAATAGTTCCGCGGGCAGAAAATTCCCATTCTGCTTCGGTTGGTAATCGCTTGCCTGCCCAATTTGCATAGCGAGATGCCTCCTCAAAACTTACCCCAACAACAGGTTGATCGGGGCGATTTAGGTGGGGATCATTCCAGAAACGCGGTCTAGTATGTCCTGTATCTGATAGGAAAAGGCCATACTGCGCGTTAGTCACTTCAAATTTATCAATATAGAATGCATCAAGTTTCGTAACGTGAGCTGGTGTTTCATCGGGATCGGCTGCGTTGTTTCTTGTCGAACCCATTATGAATTCACCTTCGGGCACAAGCACCATCGGAGAATTATCTTTTTTATGTATGATTTCAGGCGTAGGTATTGACCAAAAGTGGATTATAATTGAGAGTAGAATTTTACAGAGCAAGAAGAATCTTCCAGATGTCACACAGTAGAAGGTTAAAAATAATTGTTATTTTCAGGGGTGACAATAACACAAGCAGTGTATGAAAAATATTGACTTTTAGGAATGAATCTGCTAACCTTAATCGGGATTTTTCCCGTTGCTAAGCGTAAGTAATTTCATTTTAAACAATGCGATAGGGATGTTATACCAGCACCAGATTATCAGGGAATGTACTGAGCAAATCGAGGCCAAACCGAAAAATCCGAACCATTATTTTAGCCGGGCTCAAGCATACAAGGAGATTGGTGATTATAACGCGGCGATTGTCGATTTGACAAGAGTAATTCAAATGTCACCTAATAGGCCTCAAGCTTACTTGTTGCGTGGTACTCTTTACCATAATCTCAAGAATTACCATCAAGCAAGCCGCGATTTTTCCGCTGCAATACGGATCAAGGCGGACTATGCAGATGCCTATATTCTCCGTGGAAATATCCATCGAAAGATTAGTGAATTACCATTGGCAATAGCTGATGCCAGTGCGGCCATTAGCTATGCACCAGATGATGTACAAGCCTATGTACTGCGTGGAAAATGCCAACAAGATCTCGAAAATTATGACTATGCTATTGAAGACTATTCAAAGGCTATTCGAATTAACCCTAATTATGCAAATGCCTATTATTTTCGTGGAAACTGTTACCATTCAGTTGATCGAGATGGAAATGCTATTGAAGATTACCAACAAGCTGTCAAAATAGCTCCAGATTCTTATTCCGGTCGTTTGGCTATACAGCGTCTAAAAGATCTAGATGCTGATCTTGTTTCGCTAGCGCCGCCTAGAAGGGCCGTGGACATGTTTCGCCCGAAGATTCCGAGTCAAACGATAAAAAAGCATTTCGTGAAAATCTGGAGCGAAATGACAAAGCGATGAATCTGTTGATCCATCACCGAACATGTCATTTATCTGTTTTGTAAACATTTTCAGCAGCTTGTATAGCTTCATCAGCTGATCTGTTCGGTAGTATCTCTCCCAGTGCCGTGAGTAGACCAATGACGTTTGCCCGCCGACAAGTTTCTCCCATCAAACCAATACGCCATGCTTTTCCCTTGAGTGTTCCAAGTCCCGCTCCAATTTCGATGTTGTAAGTGTGAAGCAATTGGTTTCGTACTGTTGCTTCATCAACATCGTTAGGAACTGAAACGGAGGTCAGCATCGGTGCACGAAAACCTTCTTGGGCGATCCGTTCAATGCCGAGTGCACTGAGTCCATCAGCTAAAGCTTGGGAATGAAGACTATGCCTGCTATATCGCGCATCAAGCCCTTCTTCGCAAACTATTTTTAGGGATTCATTAAGTGCATAATTCATCGAAATAGGTGCTGTATGATGGTAAACTCGATCGTCTCCCCAATATTTGGAAATCATCCCCATATCTAGATACCAACTTGGTACTTTCGTGTTACGATTATGAATTGTGTCGATAGCTCGATCACTGAAACTTACCGGTGAGAGACCGGGCGGACAGCTCATACATTTTTGCGTGCCACTATAAGCGGCATCGATACCCAGTTCATCAAGATTGACTGATGTGCCGCAGAGAGAAGTTACACAATCAACAACTAGCAATATATCATGTGCTTTAGCCAATTCTGCGATCTCCACGAGTGGTTGCAAAATACCGGTTGAAGTTTCAGCATGGACAATAGCAATTAATTTTGGTTTTACATTCTTGAGCTTGTCAGCCACGCTTTGTGGGTCAATTATGCGTCCCCAAGGTGCTTCAACAGTTTGCAGTTTGCCTCCGCATCTGTCAACAATATCAGACATTCTCATTCCAAAAACACCATTAACGCAAACAAGGACCTCATCACCTGGTTCAATTAGGTTGCATAAGGTTGCTTCCATACCCGCACTTCCAGTCGCAGAAATTGGAAGTGTTAATCTGTTTTTCGTTCCGAAAATCTGACGCAACAATTTCATGTTCTCATCCATGATTTCAAGGAATATAGGGTCTAAATGACCAATCATAGGGCGGCTCATTGCTTCAAGAACTCGTGGGTGAACATTGCTTGGGCCAGGTCCCATCAATATGCGTTGGGGTATTTGTGAATTATTATTCATCATGTTTCCTTTTGCTTTTTTACATGGTATGTTTAATTTCTATGGGCCTATTCATTAAATAGGATTCTTTTGCTGCCAATGCGATTTGTATTGCCTTTAGCCCATCATTGCCAACCACTTCCGGAATGGTGTCATTTTCGATACAGTGTAGAAACTTAACCATTTCTGTTAGATATGATGATTTGTAACGATCTAGAAAAAAATGCGGTAGTGGTGGTTGGTGAGATCCTTTGGCATTACTTAAAATGCAGGTGTCTGTTTCAACGTTTTCTGCCCGAATCATACCATTAGATCCAAAGACTTCGATGCGTTGATCATAACCATAAACTGCTTGACGACTGTTATCAATAGTGCCAAGCACACCATTGGCAAATTTCAGAATAACAGTCGCTGTATCAATATCTCCGGCTTCACCAATGGCTTTATCGATCATCACTCCGCCAGCTGCGTATACTTGGACCACTTCATTCTTAACAAGATAGCGAGCCATATCAAAATCATGAATCATCATGTCGAGAAAGATACCTCCTGATACTTCGATGTATGATATTGGAGGTGGGGCAGGATCTCGACTGGTGATTCTCAAAATATGTAGGTCACCAATTTCTCCTTTTAGAATTCTACTTTCTAATGACTGGAAGTTGGTATCAAAACGTCTGTTGAAACCAACTTGAAATTTTATGCCGTTTTTTTTGACGCTTTCCAAGGTTTTTTGCGTTCGATCTAAGTCGAAATCGATTGGTTTTTCACAAAAAACATGTTTTCCCGCACTGGATGTTTCTTGAATGATTTGTGCGTGTGTGTTTGTTGGTGAGCAAATGATTACTGCATCTATCTCTGGATGATCAATGATTTGGTGATAGTCGTCGAAATAGTAGGGGATATTGAAGTCATCAGCGACTCTCTTTGCTAATGTTGGTTTAGTGTCAGCAAGAGCAACTAATTCGACGTGTGGGATGTGGGTGGTTAGGTTTTCGGCATGAAGCTTACCGATTCGCCCTGCACCAATTAAACCAACCTTAATGTTTTTCATTGTAGAAATTCTGAGCAAGTTTTGTGAAGGTGTCAGCGTGATTAAGATTAACCATCTCAACACCCCATTCTAGAATTTCATGAAATGCCTTTACGTCCTTTTGCTGATGGTAGATCATGATTTTAATATTATTGTGTTGACAAGTTTCAATTAAATCTTGGGTCATATTATTGAGAGAGACCTCAATAATACTAGCACCGTAAATTTTGTGACCATCGATCGCTTCGTCAGCAGTCTTGACGTTAATCTTTATTGGTAGGCTTGGATCAAGTTGGTGCATTGTTTTCAGCCATTCATCATTGGCCGACCAAAAAAAACATTCATTTTCAAGTCCCACATCATAAACAAGGTCAATCAGTTTTTTTGGATCAGCAACTTTTACATCGAAAAAGACTTTTGCTTTCCCTTTTATCCATTTCAGGAGTTTCTCAAGTCGTGGAACCTTTTGGTTTGAGAATTCTGAATCAAACCAACTGCCGGCATCCAATTGGTCAATTTCATTGGATAAGAGATGATGAATCTTCCCTTTACCATTTGTTGTTGATTCGAGTTCTGGTCCGTGGAAATTATATAACACACCATCTTTGCTGGTATTGACATCAACTTCAAGATAGTCTACTCCCCAACCAACACAAATCTCTGCAGCAGCAAAAGTGTTCTCCGGAGCATATTCGTTTGCTCCACGGTGACAGACAATTTCAATTTGCTTTTGTGGATGAGGCTGACTTTCTAGGGATTCGATGAGAGGGATTAGATCTAAGGGGTACTCAATCGTGTGTTGTGGTATTTCCAAATCGTCGGTAGGGGTTTTTGATCGACGTGGTGACCAATTGAGCCACACAGAGATAATTCCTAGAGCGTTTGCTCCTCTAATGTCACGTTCTAAATTGTTACCAACCATTAATACACGATTGTAATTGGTACGGTTGATGCCAAGTTGGTTCATGGCATCAACAAACATACGTTGATTGGGTTTGTTTACCCCAACTTCTCCTGATATAGAAAAAGCGTCAAATAAATGGTGCAGGTTGTGTTGCGTAAGAACGTTTTGAAAGGTTGCTGAGGGGCCGTCTGCTACTAGAGCGATACGATATCCAAGGCGTTTGATTTTGTGAACCATGTCTGCTGCGCCAGGAATTAGATCTGCTTCTAGAGTTGCCCCGTTCGCATCTTTTATCTCTGTTCCTTCGTCTACAAGTGTGTCTCCACAATCAAGAAGAACTGCGGCAATTTTGTTTTCCATGCTTTTATCTGAAATATATAGTTGGTCAAAGTTCAGCGCTATTATGTAATCCTGATTGGATCTTTGTAATTTTACGGACTTTTCATTATTGGCTTGGTTGAAATTGGTTTTCTCGCTTTAGCTGAGATTTAAATTATGCATCAAAGCGTTCAGGGAGATTATCTGGAACTCCAATAACTTTAGATTGTGCTTATATGGGGAAAATCAGTATTCTATATCAAACATCATCCAACCTATACGCTGTCATTCTAACATGGACTTTAGATTTTTTCTAGTATCCCTGTGTGCATTGGTTTCTAAACACCATGCACATTTAAATGCTTATGGATAAAAAAACATAAGGTTACAGCTGTAGTGTAATGGGTGGCTGACTTTGTTAGATCTAGGTAATGTATAGGGTACAACATCAAATGCTGATAGAGAGATATTGTGCCAGCAGGAACTCATACCCAAGAGTGTGTTTCTGCCTATGTCATGAATCAAGGGGATTTCAATCCTGCCACGCAGCGGAATCCAATGATGTATGATCTATGGTGCGGATCAGGGTATAGTTGGTACATAACACGTAGAGGATCAGTAAAGTTGCACCATGATCCGCCGCGTAGTGCATACGTGGAATGGTTTTTATCTGATTGGTTTTGACACCATTCTGAAACGTTGCCTGACATATCAAACAAACCATAGCCGTTTGGTTTCAAACTACCTACAGGTGCAGTAGAATTATCCCACTTGTCCTTGCCACCTGTTCCTTCATAGTTTGCATACTCTCGTGCTAGGTTTTCATCATCACCCCAAGGAAATTCTTTATCAATCAATCCACCTCTCGTAGCGAATTCCCATTCTTTGTCTGTAGGTAATCTTTTTCCAGCCCATTTAGCATATGCGTTCGCATCATGCCAACTGACATAGATTATCGGATGTTTGTCAGTTGGTGAATACATATAAACCTCATCCCAATTGATAGATTTCATGGGCTTATAGCCTGAAGATTGAAGAAACTTTTTAAACTGACCAATTGTTACCTCGTAAGCATCCATGTAGAAAAAAACAGACTCTTTAGTCATGGTTTCTTTTTTTTGCGAGACTAGGTTGCTAAGCTCGTTATGAGTTGTCCTCTTAAATTTTTTAGGAATTCGAACCATCTTGGCATCATCTTTCTGCCAAGTAATCTTTTTAGCCTTTATACCCTTCAATTTTTTAACATTTCTAACTACGATCCATTTGGTTTCTTCAGTGAGTGCCAAATTTACCGAGACAATTGTTAGCACCATTGTAACAATGACTAGCCTTTTAATCATAATTTACCTTTCTTTTAATACCAAACCTATAGGCACTACTTTAAGTATGTGGTTTGCAAGCGGTTTCCCATTCACTGAGCCTTTTTAGGGTTCTTTTCGTACTTTTTGTGTGTCGGGCAACTATATCTTCTTAAAGTTTCAATCCAAATTTGGAGTTGTCCGAGGTTCTGGTTGTCCTGTATTATTTAAGCGACCTATATCATTCATAGTTCCTGCCACGTTTTTATGCTTCGATTCCCTTAATATCGGAATTGCCAGTGTCCTAATTTTGCTTATTCACACTATTCAGTTTTTGTGTCAATGTCAGTTCTGCTTGTTTTGCAAGTTGTTCTGCTTTTTTGTTGTGGGGCTTTCTGTTTTACTGTACGAGAACATGTGCCACCAAATTGGTCTGAGTTTAATAGTGTTTTCCTGTTTGGAAGATGTGATTTTCGTCTCCATTCTAAGTAATTACAGCTAACAAGTAAAGGGGATCTGAATGTTTGTTGATGTCTCTTCTCATTTATTGGCATTTTTGCTTTGTTTATTGTAACTAACTTAATTGGGTTGAAGAGAAGTAGCCTCCTGTCGTTTGATTCCAACATCCACCGAGGTTATAATTTTTTATGTTTCGTGGCGATTGCTCTTTGGCTATTCATAATATATTAGAGAGAGTGAAGCTGGGTTAGTTTGGGTTTTAGGTGGAGTTGATTTTTGTTTATGTCCTGTTTTTGTTCTACCAATTTGGTGTCTGAGAAGTATGGTTATAGTCATCATGTTTTTTAATGCTTTGGTAGCGATTTTTCCCCAAATTTGGATTGTTTTTCCTAGGAGTAAACTTAGGGGGAATCGGCTAGAGAATTATTGTGCTAGGTCTTCTGATTTATGTTAGACTTTTCTTTTTCGCGATTGTATTTTGGTCTAAGTTATGCACGATTATGTTTTGGACGTTTGGAAAAGTGTCTCTTAGCTAAGGGTTCTATTATGCCAAGTTATTTGATTGGTTTTCATTACCAAGATAATACCGAGTAGGGTACAGTCTGGAGCTGGATAAGGGATATATGTATAAGATTTAAATTCGTAAAGAGTTTTTGAGGTGAAGTGGGTGTTAAAACAAAGAAAATTTTGGGTGCAAGTTGTTCTTACATTTTTTGCCATTATATTTGTTAATTGGGTGCAGGCTGATTCAACTAAAATTTTGGTTGAATCAGTGCTTGATGATCATATGGGTAAGAGCGTATCGGTGAGTGGTGAAATTGCAGTGGTTGGGGTGCCAGGTGCAGGCAAAGACGCCGGTGCGATTTTTGTTTTCGTTCGTGATGAAATCGGTTGGGTGGAGCAGACTCGGATTATCCCGGAAGATCGCAAGCCGAATGATGAATTCGGAAGCGTAATTACACTTAGAGGAGATACTTTGGTCGTTGGGATGCCGAGGTACAGTGAGATCTCCAAGAATCATGGTACTGTGTTTGTTTATACACGAAGTGCTGATCAATGGGTTCGACAGCCAAATGTGAATGCAGATGATACAGAGGAAAGCGATCGTTTTGGTAATGCGGTGGATTTCGATGGTAAGAATCTGATTGTCGGAGCCTATTCTGCCAACGCACCAAAAGGAGACTCAGGTGCGGCCTACATATTTTCTCGCCAGGGAAATTCGTGGGTGCAACAAGCCAAATTAGTAGCAAATGATGCCGATGCCTTCGATTGGTTTGGGACTTCAGTTGCGATTAGCGGGGATTTGGCTGTTGTGGGTGCTATTAGAGAAGATGGCAAAGGGATTAATAGTGATTCTGGTGCTGTATATGTATTCCGAAAAATCGGCGAATCTTGGATACAGGAAGCCAAAGTTATCGGCCGGGATACTCGTGAGAAGCACAATTTTGGTCACACAGTGAAAACAAATGGGAGAATCTTCGCCGTTGGGGTTCCAAAAGGTGGATCAGCAGGAAATGGAGCGGTTTATTTGTTCCGTTTTCAAGATAATGTTTGGCGTCAGCATGGTGCCGCATTGGCCGCTCGATCCGGCAACAATTTTGGCCATTCTATTTCGTTGGAAAATCAGACAATAATTATTGGATCATCTGAGGATAACAATGATGAATGGGAAAAACAGGTTGAACGCGGAGCCACGGGAGCTGCTTACATTTTTAGGGAACGTCAAGGGCAATGGATACGAACTGCTAAATTGTTGCCTAATGATGCGATGGAAGGTGATGGCTTCGGCTATGGAGTTTCTCTCAATGGTAATACCGTAGTGGTTGGCTCGATTTCTCATAGTGCAGGTGGTGCTCTTTCAGGGGCTGCTTACATCTACACTAAGCAAGGCGGAAAATGGCTCAAATTGGCCAAATTGATAGACACTGTTAGTTCTTCAGAGAACGAATTTGGTTATTCAGTGGCAATTACCGACAAAACAGCGGTTGTGGGTTCCAGGCAAGATGATAGACGTGGGATCAACACGGGATCAGTATACGTGTATGCCAGTTTAACTGATGATAAGGGGCAAACCCGATGGGATAAGCAGTCGGTTTTGACAGCTGATGACGCTGCTATCGGCGCACAGTTTGGACACTCTGTTTCAGTTGATAAAGACACCATTATCGTTGGTGCCCACGGGATGGATGATGCCGGGATTGACTCTGGAGCGGCGTACCTTTTTGTTAAGACATCGGATGTTTGGAATCAGCAAGCTAAGATTAGTGGAACGGGAATAGCAACAGGAGATCTGTTTGGTTGTTCCGTTGCTATTAATGGAGATTTGGCAATTGTTGGTGCGCATGGAGCCAACCAAGAGGCCGGTGCAGCGTTTATTTTTGTTCGTGACAATGCAACTTGGCGTCAGCAGGCCAAATTGGAGGCGAACGATTCAACACCGGGAGATGCCTTTGGCTATTCAGTCGCTGTACACCAGCAGACTGTTATTGTTGGAGCACCGAAGAATGACGTTGTTGGTACTGATGCAGGAGCTGCCTATGTTTTTGTCCAACAAGGAGAAAAATGGATTCAGCAGGCCAAATTGATAGCCGCTGATGCTGCCATAGGAGACCAATTTGGTATTGCTGTTACTACTGAAAAAGATACCGCTATTATCGGTGCTTGGTTAGACGATGTTACTGTTCCTGACACAGGCTCAGCGCCAGATGCAGGTTCAGCCTACGCCTTTATCTACCAACGAGGGAATTGGTCGCAACAAACCAAGTTCATTGCCGATGAACCTGGTGTGGGGGATCATTTTGGTCTTGCTGTTGCCTTGAATGACTTAGCGGTTGTTGTTGGTGCCCCTGATCGCGATACAGATAATAGTACTCCCGAACGGAAAGATGCTCCTCCTACATTGAGTACTGGTTCAGTTTATTCCTTTACTCGTATAGGAGAGTTCTGGTCTCCAGTCATTTCTGCCACAATATCGGAAGGATCAATGCCTTACGATCGTTTTGGTGGTACGTTAGGGATGAGTGATAGGTCGATTATTGTTGGAATTCATGGAGACGATAGTGCTGGAAAGGACGCAGGAGCTGTGTTCATTTTTGATTATGTTGATTTTGGATTGGAAGTCGACCCGGAACCTTTTTCTGTTAAACCTAATTCAGGGTTGAAAATATCATCTCATGCTAAAATTAAAACTAGTGAGTTTAGTCATTCACCTCGTCAGACCCAATTACTCTCGAATTATCCAAATCCGTTTAACCCGGAGACCTGGATTCCGTTTCAATTGGCACAACCAACTTCAGTTGTCTTGCGGCTCTATGATATTGAAGGACAGGTTATTCGCACCATTAATCTTGGGTACAAGAAAATAGGCTTTTACACTGTCATTAACCGTGCAATTTACTGGGATGGCAAAAACCAGTTGGGTGAATCAGTATCAAGTGGTGTTTACTTTTATCGGTTAACTACTTCAGACTATGATGCCATGAAAAAAATGGTCATTTTGAGGTAGGAAATATGAAGAGGTATTAGCGCTGTAAATTAGATTTTCTTAGTAAATGTAGATGCAGAAGGCAGAAGGAAACTATTGTTGAGTGCCGATTTACAATTCTCTCATCTGCTTAATGGAGAATATTTACTATGTTTAATGCCTTTTTGGGCAGAAGATAGTGTGGAATTGGGATTTGTGTGACTTTATTTTAAATAGTTTCCTATTCTATTGCCGACAATTGAGGTGGTTGTGATAATATATCTGCTCGGCTTAACTGGTTGAGAGAAAATGGATTTGAAGACGGTTTGTATCATCATTGGATGAAAAGTGATTAAAGGTAACTGAAGGGAAAGATTTCTGTCTCGGTTTTTTTTGATAGTAAAGAGATATGTTAGTTTAGGAGGTGGTTATGCTTGGCATACACAATAATAAAGATAGTGTCGTTGGTATAACACAACCTGTACCTTTTAATCCGGACATCAGACGTTATTGTCCAAATAGAGATTTTCCATCTTACCGATACGTGCCAAGATTAACACCACATCCAGCAAAAGATCCAGATGGGCATAGCTACCGAAAGGATTCTGAAGATATTATATGTTCTGTTTATGATGCTTCAGCTTGGTCTGAAAACATCGATTATCTTTATGGGGTAGATCTTTTTAACTTTGCCTATTGGTGGGAAGCTCACGAAGCTTGGGAAGGAGGTTGGGCAAGTGCAACTGGTGATCAAAAGTTATTTCTACAGGGCATGATTCAAATATCGGCAGCATTAATTAAATGGAATGTTAAGCAATTTAGAGGGATGCGCAGTCTCTCAACTTCGGGCAGGGAAAAATTACAAAAAATATCTGTTGAAAATAAAAATTTTATGGGGGTAGATATAAGCCAATTTATGAAGAGGCTCGACCTGTTTTTCAGTCTGCCACATGAAGGCAATATTGCAGTATATGACGTTCTTGATATCTCAGCCAAACCACTGATTTTCTTAATATGAAGGATTAAGTTGCGCAAGGAAGAATGGATATTTTTTTGATATGTAGTTCTGCGATTAAATCGTAGCGAATTTCAGACCTGTCGGAAGATTAGGGTTTTACCAGCTCAAGTAACGAACACTAAAATTGAATATAAGTCCTAAAATGCTTATGATTGAAGCAACGACAACGTCGCCAACGATCAATCCCAGGAAAAACGGCGTTGCACGACGGTAATTCCGAACTCCTCCGTAGGATAGAAGGAAGCGTTTGATGGTCCAACTTATTAGGATTGGAAACCAAAGACCTGTAAATGTCCACCAGCTGGATACCACATATCCAACGGGATGTAGTGGCCATTGGATGAACCTTAGACGTAAGACCAAGAGTGCAATTGAGAAAACAAACCCACCTATAGTAAAGAACAAACCGCTTACTTGTGTCCCACTGGGGTTATAGATCCATCCTGCTAATCTTGTGAAGGCTGCTCTAGCATACCATGACCTCGCCTGTTCCAATCCGATTTTGTAGGAAATGTGTAAGTGTCCCCACATGGCTGAAAAAGCACCTATCATAATGGCTAGGATAATGACTAGAAAAATGTGAGACTGGTTAATTCTAGTTTGATGAGAAAGTTTGAGAGCTTCCAGTTGGTGTGGCATCGGATGAGCTCGATATGACAGATGATTCAACCAAAAAAACAGGGAAAGCATAGAAAGATTTCGAGCATCGATTTGACGAGTTCCAAAAGTCTCGATTAACAATAAATCTGGTCCTGCGTTGTAAAGATCATGCGCTGGTGGTCCAAGCTCAGCCCGTATTCGTGTGATGGTAATAGACATGGCAAAATAGATAATAAAAAATAGCAAAGCAATCCAAACTAGCATCCCTGCTTGATAACAAAATAGAATGATCAGAAACAGACCAGCAATTGTGCCTATAATTGCTGCCCGGTAGCTTAGTGCTTCTTTTTGTAGTATTTTTTTGTCTGTTAGCATCCTAGAGAATAGAGTTTTAAAATGATTGCGTCCCATCCAGATAGTGAAGACAAAAATACCAATCCATGCACCACGGATTTGTGACATCTCTTTTGGAAAACCAATTGCGCCACGCCAACCGAATACATCACCTATTATCCTCTCGAAATGCCAGAACAAGTGAAAAAACCAGCAAGAGAAACCAAGGTCAAGGGGAATTAGAAAACCAACTCCGATTGCAAATGGAAAAAAGCTAATTCGGAGTCCAGGGTTATTCATTGCACTCCAAGGCCTTTCAACCAAATGGAATGATTGGTACAGTGGTATATCAGGGAAAGATGGGTCAATCTGGTGCAAACTATAAAGAAGGTTTAAAGTTCCGGCTGTCACTATCCCTAACCAGACAAGTTGACTGAAAAAGAAACGTTGGTTGCCATTAATATATTGGGTGTTTGTCCCGTTTGGTCGTGTCATTTCATATGGAAGTTGGACGATAGGGTATGTTAGTTTTTCGTGTTCCTGCCATTGTTTTCGCAATAACACATTCAGGCAGAGCATGGTAATTCCTAGAATCAAGCAGAATCCCAACCAGATAAGTATCGGCTTGATCCAAGCAGAAATATGTGAAATCAAATACAAGGTTGATTGACCTTGATAAAAACCACGTAAAAGTTCCTTGTCATCTACCACTAACCAAGGAGGTAGATGGTGATGAAAAAGCTGACTCCATTCGTTTTCGCTGGTAGCATACCAAAAACCATTGCTCATCAATGG
>Ga0066834_10000068_pt1 | contig 42715 bp, 42 predicted proteins | sample ETNtaG_30_FD_66729 | JGI IMG/M metagenome (GOLD analysis project Ga0066834, IMG submission 66729) | Marine microbial and viral communities from oxygen minimum zone, Eastern Pacific Ocean - ETNP201306PF43B | ecosystem: Environmental > Aquatic > Marine > Oceanic | place: Pacific Ocean: Eastern... | reverse complement strand
TTGATAGCCGCTGATGCTGCCATAGGAGACCAATTTGGTATTGCTGTTACTACTGAAAAAGATACCGCTATCGTCGGTGCTTGGTTAGACGATATTGCTGAGCCTGAAATAGGTGCAGCAATCGACGCTGGCTCGGCCTACGTTTTTATTCGCCAGAAAGAGAACTGGTCGCAACAAACCAAGTTTATTGCTGATGAACCTGGTGTCGAGGACCATTTTGGTCTTGTTGTTGCCTTGAATGACTTAGCGGTTGTCGTTGGAGCTCCTGATCGTGATACAATAGAAGGTAAAGATGACCCTCCCATACCGAGTACTGGTTCAGTTTATTCCTTCGCTCGTGCTGGAGAGTTTTGGTCTCCAGCTATTCTAGCCACAATATCGGAAGGATCAATGCCTTACGATCGTTTTGGTGGTACGATAGGGATGAGTGGTGAGAAAATTATCGTTGGAATTCATGGGGATGATAGTGCAGGAAATGATGCAGGAGCTGTGTTCATTTTTGATTATGTCGATTTGGGTTTGGAAGTCGACCCGGAACCTTTTTCTGTTGAACCCAATTCAGGGTTGAAAATATCATCTCATGCTAAAATCAAAACAGGTGAATTTAGTGGCTTACCGCGCCAAACCCAATTACTTTCGAATTATCCAAATCCGTTTAACCCGGAGACCTGGATTCCATTTCAACTGGCGCAGCCAACATCAGTTATATTGAAACTTTACGATTTCGAAGGGAAGGTTATTCGTACCATTAATCTTGGGTACAAGAAAATAGGCTTTTACACTGCTACTGATCAAGCTATCTACTGGGATGGCAAAAATCAGTTGGGCGAACCAGTATCAAGTGGCGTTTACTTTTATCGGTTAACAACTTCGGATTATGATGCCATGAAAAAAATGGTCATTTTAAGATAGAACACATTTAATCGGAATCTAATCTGTGTCAAATCGTATTTTCATTGCTGCTGCGTGTCCTTTGAGTCCTTCGACATGAGCCAATTTGGTAACAGCAGGTGTGACCTCTTTTAAAGCTGCTTTGGTGTAATGGATCAAACTGGTTTTTTTGATAAAGTCGTCGACACTTAGCGGTGAGGCGTATTTTGCTGTTCCGCCTGTCGGTAAAATGTGATTTGGTCCGGCAATGTAATCACCAACCGATTCTGGTGTGAACTTTCCAATCATAATGGCTCCAGCGTTTCGGATATTGCCGAGCCATTCCCACGGCTCGGCAATATCTAGCTCAACATGTTCAGGTGCGATATGGTTCGCTAGGCTTATTGCTTGGTCTAGGTTTTCAACAACAAAGGCGACACCATAGTTTTCAAAAGCGCCGATTATTTCTTTCTGACGAGGAAGATTGGCTACTTGAGAAACAATTTGTGACTGAACTGCCTTGGCGATTTTCTTTGAGACGGTTACTAGAATTGCAGAAGAATCCTCGCCGTGTTCGGCTTGAGATATAAGATCAGCAGCAATATGTGATGGATTTGCTTGTTCGTCCGCGATGACTAAAACTTCGCTGGGCCCAGCGATCTTATCAATGTCAATTAAACCGTGTACCTCTTTCTTAGCGACTTGGACATACAGGTTTCCTGGTCCTACGGCTTTATCTACTTTCGCAATTGTATTTGTGCCATAGGCCATAGCAGCTATGGCTTGGGCACCACCACATTTGTAGATTTCACGCGTGCCGCACTCCGCTGCTGTCACCAGCATATGTGGGTCAATGGTTCCATCTGGTTTGGGGCCCATGAATACGGCGACTTCTTCTACTCCTGCCACCTTTGCTGGTACCACATTCATAATCAGTGATGACACAAGCAGTTGGCTTACTGAGGGGACGCATACACCAACCCGACGAAGTGGTCGAACCAGGTGGCCTAAAATAGTGCCGTTTGTTTCTGTGGTTATCCAAGAGTTACGTAGTTGTTTTTGGTGAAAGCTTTCAATATTTGATTTGGCTAGATTAATTGCTTCTAAAAACTCCTCTTCAACTTCCGAGTAAGCGAGGTCAATTTCTTGTTCAGTGACCTGAAGATTGTGGGGTGACATGTCTGGCGCATCAAATTTGCGGGTATATTTAATTACAGCATTGTCACCAGTCTCGCGTACGTCTGCGAGGATCTCTCGAACCGTTATCAGAATAGGTTCGTTTTCAAACTGACTGCGATGTTCCAATTTTTTTATCAATTCTGTTGACGACTCTGAATTGTACTCAACAATTTTTATCATAAACGATTCCTAACTTTCATTTCTGTCTTACAATGTCTGCTCCGATATTAGTTAATTTTTCCTCAATTTTTTCATAGCCACGATCAATATGATAAACACGTGAGATGACTGTTTCACCTTTGGCTGCCATGCCAGCTAGTATTAATACCGCACCGGCACGTAAGTCTGATGCCATGACAGGAGCTCCACTGAGGCTTTTTACACCATGGATAAACGCACTGTTCCCATCAACGAGAATTTTTGCTCCCATGCGGCTGAGTTCACTGACATGCATGAACCGGTCAGGAAATATAGATTCGGTAATCATACTCTTTCCTGGGGTCAAGGCCATTAGTCCCATGATTTGGGCTTGCATATCAGTTGGGAATCCGGGATAAACATCAGTACTAACGTCAATTGGAACAAGTGGGTTAGGTGTTGTAATATGGACACCCTTATCCTGCCAATCTAGTTGTACCCCGATTTGACTGAGCTTTTTTGTTAACGCTTCCATATGTGTTGGAATGGCATTGTTAATAAAAATATCTCCGTTGGTGATTGCTCCTGCGATCATAAAAGTCCCCGCTTCAATCCGGTCGGGAATAATAGCGTAATCTGTACCATGTAACTCTTTGACTCCATGGATTGTAACGGTGGCAGTTCCAGCTCCAACCACCTGTGCTCCCATTTTATTTAGAAAGTTGGCTAGGTCTACAATCTCCGGCTCACAGGCAGCATCTCGGATAGTTGTTATGCCTTTTGCTAGGACAGCGGCCATCATAATGTTTGCTGTCGCTCCAACACTTGATCCGTTGGTTCCTTTAAGTTCGATTTCTGCACCAATAAGCTGGTCAGTTTTGGCTAGGATATACCCGCCTTCAATCTCAATGGTTGTACCAAGTGCTTCAAGGCCTTTAAGATGTAGGTCTACTGGTCGTGGCCCAATCGCGCATCCGCCAGGAAATGAAACCTTTGCCTGGCCTAGTTTGGTAACTAAAGGGCCTAGAACATATATGGAGGCACGCATCTTCCTGACAAGATCATAGGGAGTTTGGTAAGTTTTCTGGTCTATGGGCTCAATTGATAGCGTTCCTTTTTCAAATTGTAGTCGTGCTCCCAATCCTTTCAAGACGTGGCATAAGGTTTCCAGATCCATTAGGTCTGGAACGTTCCGAAGGGTACTTGGCTGTTCGGTTAATATTGTTGCCGCCACTATGATTGGCAAAGCTGCATTCTTGGAACCGCTAACTGATACTGTGCCTTTGAGTCTCCGTCCACCTTGGATAATCAATTTATCCATCTATTATGGTACCCCTGAGTTTTATGGTTTATTCTGTAACATGTTATTTTACATGTCACTATTTTAAAGTATATCATCAGTTTTCATTTTAATGCGACACATGTAAAAAAAGACTTGACACAATACATTGGCATGTGAGACAATTGGGCCGTTTTTACTCTCAAGGAAGATTTAGGAAATTAGGGGATTTTTAGGCTTTTTGGTTCTAACTGGACCTACAATCAAATTCCCAAATTGCAAGCGATAATGCTTATTGATTACCTGCCCGTTTTACTTTTGATCGCTTTTGCTGTTATTTTTGCGGCTATTAACTTGCTCGCTACTCACCTATTGGGTCCCCGGGAACCGAATAAATCCAAGTTATCTGTTTATGAATCCGGTGTGCAACCGGTGGGTAATACCCGGCAAAGATTTTCGATTCGTTTCGATCTTATCGCGATGCTGTTCATTATTTTTGATATAGAGGTGATTTTTTTGTATCCTTGGGCGCTGGTATTTAAAAAGTTTATTAGGGATGGGATGGGTGGTTTTATTCTAATAGAGATGTTGGTATTTATCGGAATTTTACTCGTAGGCTATGTCTATGCTTGGAAGAAAGGTGGATTATCATGGGATTAGAAAGTAAGCTTGGGGACAGTTTTATCACAACAACTATCGATAAGGTTGTAAACTGGGGGCGTAAAAACTCGCTTTGGCCAATGCCCTTTGGTACAGCTTGTTGTGCTATTGAGATGATGGCTACTTTGGCCACGAAGTTCGATCTTTCACGATTTGGTGCGGAAGCTATTCGTTTCTCACCTCGTCAGTCTGATCTTATGATTGTATCGGGACGCATATCGATTAAGATGATGCCGGTTTTGCGGAAAATTTATGACCAGATGCCTGAACCCAAATGGGTAATATCTATGGGCGCGTGCGCTTCTTGTGGAGGGGTGTTTGATACCTACACGCTTGTTCAGGGAGTAGATCAGTTTATTCCGGTTGATATCTATGTTCCGGGTTGTCCTCCCCGTCCTGAAGACCTAATCGATGCTGTTATGCAGATTCAGAAATTAATCGGTGACGAGACGGTTTCTGTTGCCCGAATGACTAAGAGAGAAGAAATTTCACAGGGAACATTAGGTTAAAGTTAAAAAATGGGATAGTGGGATTATGAGCGAACAGCAAACTGCTGCCGAAGTCGCAGAACCACAGGAACCAATAGTTATTCAGCAGTTAAAAGAAAAATTCACGGATCATATTCTTACCTTTATCGATCAACGGAGTGAGCTAAGTGTGATTGTTAGCAAAGATGCTTCGTTTGAGATCCTTGAGTTTTTGAAGGCAGGCTCCAACCCTTCCTACGATTTTCTCGTTGATGTCACCGCAATTGACTACTCCCAGATGGAAGATGTTTTAGTAGAGTATGACTACGCAAGATTTATGGTGATTTACCATCTCAATTCCTTTATGACAAACGAGCGTCTACGTGTCAAAGTACCAGTTAATGAAAAAGAACTCACCATAAAGTCGACTGTTGCCCTCTGGAAGAGTGCTGATTGGCTGGAACGTGAAGTTTATGATATGTTCGGCATAAATTTCGATGGTCATCCTAACTTGCGTCGGATTTTAATGCCGGATGATTTTGAAGGGTTTCCGCTTCGCAAAGACTACCCGCTCCGCGGTCGTGGAGAACGAGAAAAATTTAATTTCGGACGTGAAAATGTCTAGGACCAAGTTAGGGGAAGAACTTATGCCAAAATCTGTTGATCGTTCGACCACTGGCGAACCTATGACGTTAAGTTTTGGACCACAACATCCAGCGACACATGGAACTCTCCGGATTGTTTTGGAATTGGATGGTGAAACTGTGTTGAAAGCAACTCCGCACCTTGGTTATCTTCACACCGGATTTGAGAAACTTGGTGAGCATCTCGACTACAATCAATACATTGTTGTGACTGATCGAATGAACTATCTGTCGCCTTTGTCGAATAATTTTGGATATGCTTTGGCTGTTGAAAAATTGTTTGGTATGGAATTGCCAAAACGTGGTCAGTATGTTCGTGTAATTATGGCGGAGTTGTCTCGTATCGCCGATCATTTGATTTGGTTGGGGACATCAGCCTTGGATTTAGGCGCGTTCTCAGTGTTTCTTTATGGTTTCCAGCAACGTGAAAAGCTCTACAAAATTTTTGAGAACACAACAGGCGCACGTTTAACGACTAGTTATACACGTGTAGGCGGATTGCTTCGAGATTTATATCCTGACTTTGAAAATGAGGTTCGATCGTTCATCAGGGATTTCCCTGAAAAATTGAAGGAGATTCATACCTTGTTGACCAAGAACCGAATCTGGATGGATCGGACTAAAGATGTCGGCCAGATTAGCTCGGAGGATGCGATCAATTACAGTTACACAGGACCATGCCTCAGGGCGACTGGTGTTGATCGAGATTTGCGTAAGATTGAACCATATTCGTCTTACGATGAATTTGATTTTGATGTGCCCGTTGGGTCTAATGGGGATGCATACGACCGCTATCTCGTTCGTATGGAAGAAATGGTTCAAAGCTGTCGAATTGTGGTCCAAGCACTGGACAATTTACCAGATGGTCCAATTAACGTGGAGAGTCACAAAATCAGCCTGCCGTCGAAGCAGGATGCCTATGGACATATCGAGGGTTTAATTCACCATTTTAAAATCATCATGGATGGCCACGGTATTCAACCACCTGTTGGTGAAGTTTATTGTGCGACTGAATCGCCGAATGGCGAGCTTGGGTTTTATATTGTTAGTGATGGTAGTGGGACAGCTTATCGGGTTAGGGTGCGTCCCCCAAGCTTTTTCCATTTTCAAGCTTTTGATCACTTAATTCGTGGTGGAATGTTTTCTGATATGGTTGCTGTTCTTGGTAGCTTGAACGTTATCGCTGGAGAACTTGATCGTTAATCTTACAAGGTTTCACAATATTTTATATTTTGAGGAAAGTAAATGGCATTTGAGTTTTCTGAGGACAACAAACCGACGCTGGAAAATCTCATAAAGTGTTATCCGATCAAAGAAGCCGCTATGCTTCCTGCTCTACACTTAGCGCAGGAGCAAAATGGATATATTACAGAAGAGGTTATGGCCTGCGTCGCTGAGGTTCTAGAGGTCTCAGTGATGAAAGTCAAAGACGTGGTAACCTTTTACCCGATGTTTTTTGAGGAACCGGTGGGTAAGTACGTCGTTCGTGTTTGTCACACATTACCGTGCGCACTACGGGATTGTAAAAAAGTGCTTGACCATTTAAAAGGGAAACTTGGTGTAGATGTTGCTGCCGAAAAAGATCTTTCAAAAGGAACGACGTCTGATGGGAGATTTACGCTGATGAAATCGGAATGTCTTGCTTCTTGTGATGTGGCTCCCGTTATGATGATTAATGATGATCTTTACAAAAACCTTACACCGGAAAAGGTTGATGAAGTCTTAGACAGCTTAGATTAGAGACGTAGGAAAACATGATACAGGAAAAACGGATTATATACGAGCATTTGGATGTGCCTGATATCTACATGTTTGATGTCTTTCGGCAATATGGTGGTTATCAGCGTTTTGAGAAAGCACTTAAGGAACTTCCGCCTGAGGAGATTTCTGACATGGTTTTACAGTCGGGGTTGAAAGGTCGTGGCGGTGCAGGCTTCTCTACAGGCCTAAAGTGGAGTTTTGTGCCTAGAGATATAGAGCCTCGTTATTTATGTTGTAATGCAGATGAAAGTGAGCCTGGGACCTTTAGTAACCGCTATATTCTGGAAAGGATACCACACCTATTAGTTGAAGGAATATTAATTTCCTGCTACGCTCTTGGTATCCACTCCTGCTATGTTTACGTTCGAGGCGAGTTTACGCTGGGAAAGAAAATGCTTGATCGTGCAATTGAAGAAGCACGCAGCAATGGTTATCTAGGTGAAGATATTTTGGGTTCAGGTTTTGGCCTAGATATATATACCCATCCTGGTGCTGGTGCTTACATATGTGGAGAGGAAACTGGATTGATTGAATCACTTGAAGGTAAGCGGGGTCAACCTCGAGTGAAACCTCCGTTTCCTGCAGTTTCCGGCGTGTTTTCTAAACCGACTGTTGTCAACAATGTAGAAACTTTATGTAATATTCCCTTTATCGTTGATCAGGGAATTGAATGGTACACTGGTATGGGAGTAACTTATGGTGATGCGCGGTTTGATCCGCCTAAGCCTGATCCAAATACTGGTACCAAACTTTACTGTGTTAGTGGTGATGTTGAGAATCCCGGAGTTTATGAGCTTGAACTTGGCTTGACCTGTGATGAACTAATTGATGTTGCTGGTGGGGTTAAAGGTGACAGGATAAAAGCTGTGATCCCAGGTGGAAGCTCAGCACCAATTTTAACAGATTATGAGCTTGATACCCGGATGGATTTTACCTCACTGACTTTGGCAAAAACAATGCTTGGTTCTGGTGGGATCATCGTATTGAATGAGACTCGTTCGATTGTGGATTCGTTGTTGAATCTTATGGAATTTTATGCACATGAATCCTGTGGGCAGTGTACGCCTTGTCGGAATGGAACTCCATGGGTAAGGGATATTGTCAAGAGAATCGCAAGTGGTGGTGGCAGGCAGACGAAAATTGAACGGCCTAGGTTTGGTATTACTGAAAGTGGCCGATGGGGAGATACGGGAGAAATGGAAGAGGTCTATGAAGACCTTGAATTGCTTGAAAGTGTTGCCAACAATATTGCCAACGTTGATACTATGACGTGGGACACAATTTGTGTGTTTGGAATAGCTGTTTCATGGCCTGCTGTTAGCTACCTTCGGAAATTTCGTCCGGAATTTGAAGCCTGTATTCGAGATGGCAAATGTACGGTGTTGCCAGTTGATGAAGCAACTGTCACACCGGAGGAAAATTACGCTTATCAACAGAGAATCATACCACAGGTTATTCAGGGATAATTGAAATTATGGCTTTGGCTGAAATGACTGATCGAGAGAAATTCCTCTTTGATCTTCAGGGTTTTCTCGTTGTTCCGGGATTTCTCAGTCAGGGTGAGCTTGACAGTCTAAACGTGGCTGTTGATGCTAGCTTTGATCGTCGTGGTGAGGATGGTAACTCCAACATAGCGGACTCCGAAACGCTAGGTGGTACGCACAAGCGCGGAATGTATTCCGGCATGCTGAGTTGGCCGAAACCACATTGTCAGCCGTTTCGTGATCTCATTGTCCATACTAAGGCAATTCCTTATTTGAATACAATTCATGGTCGTGGTTGGCGACTTGATCATTCACCGTTTATTCTGACTTCTGATTATGGTACTGAAGGGTTGGTAATTCACGGGTCGACGGATCGTCACTTTGATGGTGCGCAATACTATACCTATAGAAATGGTCGGATGCGTTGTGGAATGGTTGTTCTGCAGTACCAGTTAGCGGATGTTTTTGAAGGTGACGGAGGGCTTTGTGTGATTCCTGGAAGCCACAAAGCTAATTTTTCTTGTCCTCAAAAAGTGAGGGAATGGGAGATTGATAAAAACGTTGTGTATAATGTTCCTTGCAAAGCGGGCGATCTGGTCATCTTTAGTGAATCTACACTCCATGGTACCATCCCTTGGTCAGCTACAGATCGGGAGCGAAGGTCTTTGCTCATTAGGTATTCACCGAAGTACCTGCACTTTGCAGGTGGATATTACGATACCGAGTTTCCTGAATGGGTGAACGAGCTAACCGAAGCTCAGCGATCTGTTTTGGACCCCCCATACATTTATAATCGACCTTTAATTGAGGATGATGGCAAGACAGTTGTTCGGCCTCGTCGCGAAGGCTAAATATAGTTGATATGAGAAAGGTACTGTAATGGCATTTATCAAATTAAATGACCTCGAGCTTGAAGTGGAAGATGGAATGAATATCATTCAGGTTGCTCAACAAGTTGGTATTGAAGTTCCTCATTACTGTTTCCATTCAGGCCTATCTCGACCGGCTAATTGTCGAATGTGTTTAGTTGAACCGCATGAGTTTTTCCCTCCAGCTGGTAAGATTGTGCCAGCGCGGCAACTCGCTACGGGTTGTACGACAACGGTGAGAACGGCGCCAGAAGACAGAAAGTTGGAAGGTAAGTATGATTTTATTGTTCGCACAGACTCCCCACGTGTCAAAAAGGCCCGTGAGAATATCTTGGAGTTTTTGCTGATTCACCATCCGCTTGATTGTCCGGTCTGCGATCAAGCAGGTGAATGTAAGTTGCAAGATTTTAGTTTTAACCATGGGCGTGGAACAAGTCGGTATATTGAAGTGAAGAATGTACCACCTAAGAAGGATCTTGGGCCAGAGGTTCTTCTCTATTCGACTCGCTGTATTGTTTGTACCCGTTGTATTCGTTTTTGTGATGAAGTAACAGGCACTGGTGAGTTAGGCATCGTTCATCGTGGATCGAAGAACGAAATTGATATTCCCAGAAAACATGATGGAACACCAACACAATTGCTTGATAATAAATTGTCTGGAAATGTTGTTGATATCTGTCCTGTTGGGGCTTTGAAGAGTAAGGATTTTTTGTTCAAATCACGTCCTTGGTTCATGAAGACTGTTAACACGGTTTGTGCTGGATGCAGCGTTGGCTGTAATATTACTTTGGATTTTAAGGATGATGGTGTGTATCGTTTGAAACCACGTTATCATGAACATATTAATCAACATTGGATGTGTGATGATGGACGCCTTGGTTATCATTATGTGAATAGTGAAGATCGTCTTCAAACACCTATGAAACGTGTTGATGGCAGTTTGGTTCCAACGTCATGGGCTGATGCGTTCAGTATAATCTTAGAGCAATTATCCGCAATCGATTCTGATTCAATGGCTATTGTCGGATCCTCCCAAATTACCAATGAAGAGAATTATCTTCTCCGGAAACTCGCGGATCAGCTTGAAGTTGGTACCATCGGGCTATTTGGCAGGAAATTGGGTGATGAGTATGTGTATCCAAAGTTTACAATTGAAGCTGATAAGAATCCAAATACTCGTGGTGCGAAGGATATGCTGTGTCAGGATGAAACCGAAGTGCGGGAAGATGAGCCGCTCTGGACCGCTTTGTCAGACAAGAAGTTTGTTTATCTGATAAATGGTGCGCCTGAACGGCCCATTGATGAAACTGAATGTGATGTTTTAGAAAAAATTGGATTTTTGGTGGTTCAGGATGTTTTGTTGTCTGAGGTGGCTGAATTGGCTGATATCGTATTACCGGGAGCAACTTTTGCTGAGAAGGATGGTTCCTTCACCAACTCTAAGGGATGGATACAACGCATCCGGAAATCTATTAGTGCTCCAGGACAAGCACAACCTGATTGGGAGATCATTCAGCAGATTGTTAAGAAACTTGGTGGTGATATCGACTATAATTTCGTTGGTGAAATCGCGTTGGAAATAGCTGAAAAAGTGGTTGGTTATCAGGATGCAAGTCATCAGAAGATTGGCGATCAAGGCATTTTGGTTAATAGCTAAGTATTGATGATCAATGGTTTGAGGTGCGAGTGAGGGTAGTCTGGCGCTTTGCTCGCTTTTTGTGTGCGAAAAATTGAGTGGAATAGCGTTAGAAAACTATGGAAAATTTGCCTTTAAGCTTAGTTCTTATTAGTTCTATCATCAAGATCCTTATCATTGTGCATATGCTGCTGATTGGTGTGATGGGGATGATCTGGGCGGAACGCAGAGTCAGCGCTTGGATTCAAGATCGCTATGGGCCAAATCGTGTAGGACCACAGGGACTCCTGCAACCAATTGCTGATGGAATAAAATTTTTACTCAAAGAGGATCTTATACCGGAGCATGTTGACAAAGTTGTTTATATCCTTGCGCCGGCTATTATTTTGATCCCAGCTTTAATTACCTGCGCAGTTGTTCCTTTCGGCAGTGAAATTCCAGTGTCATGGGATGGTCAAGAATACAGAATTCCGCTTCAGATTGCTGACATTGATATCGGGATACTTTACATTTTGGCTATTACATCACTTGGAGTCTATGGAGTAGTACTTGGTGCATGGGCTTCTAACAATAAATATTCGTTTCTTGGCGGACTACGGGCGTCCGCTCAGATGGTTAGCTACGAATTGCCGCTTGGGCTTTCAATTGTTGGTGTGTTGATGCTGAGTGAGTCGCTGAGACTAAGAGAGATTGTCTTGGCACAATCCAGCTTCCTTCACTGGAATTTCTTGACACATTTTCCCTCCTTTCTAGTTTTTATCATTGCTGTATTTGCAGAAACGAACCGCTTGCCTTTTGATCTCGCTGAAGCAGAGCAAGAACTTGTTGGCGGCTACCATACGGAATATAGTAGCATGAAGTTTGCCATGTATTTCATGGCAGAATATATGCACATGATAGTTGGATCAGTGGTAGTGGTTGTCCTTTTCTTGGGCGGATGGTATTTCCCAGGATTAGAAAAATTAGTTGATTCAGGAACGCTTGTCGGCGGGTTGCTTTCGTTTATTATTGTATTTGTTAAAACATCATTTTTCCTTTTCTTCTTTATTTGGGTTCGTTGGTCATTGCCCCGTTTTCGCTATGATCAACTGATGAACCTCGGTTGGAAGGTGTTGTTGCCGATTGCATTAACTTCGATCGTGGTAACAGCTGTTGTGTGGGTAGTTAGTGAATCTAGGTTATGGGTTGGTATCTTCAACGTTATTTCTGCTGTAGTTGTTACTTCGGTTGTCACGACTCTGGTGTCGATGAGAAGCAAGTCTAAGGTTGTTATAGAAGACGATTTAGACATTGTTAGTGGTGATTCTCCAAGTTTTATGACCCGATAAATTTAGGAAAAGTTCTCGTTATGGTGTTATTAGTAATTTTTGGCTTAGTAGCGATTTGTTCCGCAATATGTGTTGTAGCTTTTAAGAATCCGATTCATAGTGCGTTAGCTCTAATTTTGACCTTCTTCTCGCAAGCGGGTTTGTTTATCGCACTTGGCGCCCATTTTGTTGCAGCTGTTCAGGTGATTGTCTATGCAGGTGCGATTATGGTGCTTTTTTTGTTTGTGATCATGCTCCTAAATTTGGGTAGTCTCCAGGATACAGCACGTCAGAATATTAGTGCGATCAAGATCTTTGTGTTGGTGTTAGCCGTTTTACTGGCTATCGAAGGGATTACGGTTGCTCGGTATGTCGATCAAAATGGTGGTGTCATCAAGAAACAAAGTACCGATGTCATTATTCAGAGGTTGAAGGACGATTTCAAGATGAGCGATGAAGACATTAAACATTCCGTTGAAGAACTGTATGGAAAAGGCACCTCAGTATCGAATTTAACCAGTGTTCAAGTAACTGGATTAGTTCATGGTGAAATGGGGAAAACTGAACGAATAGGGACTCTTTTGTTCAGCAAATTTGTTCTTCCTTTTGAAGTGACTTCATTTATACTCATTGCAGCTCTTATTGGTGTTATTTCTATTGTTAACAGAGAACCGCAAGAAGCTGCATGAGATTATGTCCAGTTAAAGAACTAATTAATTAAGATTGTCTTAGGTTATTTAAAGTCAGAATTATGTTACTACAGTACTACATGGTTTTAAGTGCATTGCTTTTCACTATTGGGGTTATAGGTGTCTTGGTTCGTAGGAACGCGATTATTATTTTTATGTGTATTGAGATAATGCTGAATGCTGCCAATTTGTTGTTTGTCGCTTTCTCTCGGGAATTGGGGGATTCTTCTGGGCAGGTTATCGTTTTTTTCGTCATGACGGTTGCTGCTGCTGAAGTGGCCATCGGATTAGCAATCATCGTTAGTGTTTTTAAGAACCATGCGACTGTCAATGTAGATGAAATTAAGTCGATGAAGGGGTAGTTGAAGGGGATTTCATGTCATCAACGATAATTTTACTTCTGATTTCACCGTTGGTTGGCTTTCTCATCAATGGGGTTTTCGGTAAGTTGATAGGGAAAGCAAGTAGTGTGATTGCTTGTGTAGCTATCCTGATATCCTTGGTTTGTTCTGTATTATTGTTTTCTGAAATTAGCAGTAGTAAGGCAAATGGAGCCATTTCTTATTCTGATGGTTCTTTGTATGAATGGATTTCTGCTGGTGACCTTTCGGTTGAAATCGGTATTCGTGTTGACTCTTTAACCTTAGTCATGCTGTTGGTAATCACTGGGGTTGGATTTTTGATCCATGTGTATTCGATTGGCTATATGCACGGTGACCCGGGGTACGCACGCTATTTTTCATATCTTAATTTGTTTGTGTTTTCAATGCTTATTCTTGTTTTAGCCAATAACTATGTCATGATGTTTATTGGTTGGGAAGGTGTTGGTCTCTGCTCCTATTTGCTGATTGGTTTTTGGTATGAGAAGAAGTCCGCAACTGATGCCGGTAAGAAAGCCTTTATTGTTAATCGAATTGGTGATTTTGGGTTTTTGCTTGGAATGTTCACGCTTTTTGCCGCCTTTGGTTCCTTTGGATTTGAGAAGATCTTTCACGATGCAGAGATGGGGAATTACGTAAAGATATTTGGAGAGAATACTCTAAAAATTGCAACGCTACTTCTGTTCGTTGGCGCCATCGGGAAATCAGCGCAAATCCCACTCTATGTTTGGCTGCCTGATGCGATGGAAGGGCCAACACCTGTTAGCGCATTGATCCATGCTGCTACAATGGTTACTGCTGGAGTTTATATGATTGCTCGATCCTCAGTTTTGTTCACTCTCGCCGAAACTGGGGTTTACGTCGCTTGGATAGGGGTTTTAACTGCGTTATTGGCAGCCACGATGGCAATAACAGCAAACGACATCAAGCGGGTGTTGGCCTACTCCACGGTAAGTCAATTGGGTTATATGATGGTTGGAGTAGGTGTTGGAGCTTATGTTTCAGGCATTTTTCATTTGGTGACTCATGCTTTTTTTAAAGGGTTAATGTTTTTGGCTGCGGGAAGTGTGATGCATGCAATGTCAAATGAATTGGATATGCGGAAAATGGGAGGGTTAAAGTCGAAGTTGCCCGTTACTTACTGGACGTTTTTGGCTGGAGCATTGGCGATTGCTGGCGTTCCGGGATTAAGTGGGTTCTGGAGTAAAGATGAGATTCTACATTCGGCTTGGGATAGTGGGCATCATGCGGTTTTCTTCCTCGGGTTGGTGACAGCAGCACTGACAGCTTTTTACATGTTTCGGTTAATCTTCGTGACTTTTCATGGACAGTCTCGCGTGGATCCGCATGTCGAGTCACATCTGCACGAATCGCCTCCTGTTATGTGGGTACCATTAGTAGCGTTGGCTGTTCCGTCTTTGTTTATTGGCTTAGTTTTAGGTTGGGGTGGGCATGACAGTGCCTTCCATCATTTTCTGGGTGATGTGTTTTATGCCACGGGGCATCAAGAACAACCCAGTTCATCCCTGCCATTCATGTTGATTTCAACGATTGTCGCTTTTTTTGGGATTATATCGGCTTATATTCTTTACAGTAAGGATTCACCAAAAGACGAGCCTGAGAATTTCACGATGGAATTGTTAACCAACAAGTATTATATCGACGAAATATATGACGCTGTCGTTGTTAAACCCATAAAAGGTATATCGCAATATGGACTGTGGAGAATCGTGGATGTGGTTATCATCGACTTCCTTTGTGTGGGAGGCGTTTCACTTTTAACACGCGGTATAGGTGGATCACTAAGATATATTCAAACTGGAATCGTCCAGTCTTATATATTGTCAATGGTTATTGGTATTGTGTTGTTCTTAGGCTATTATTTATTCGTGAGGTAATTTTTGTTACTTTCAATTATTATTTTCCTTCCATTATTAGCAGCGGTTCTGGTTGCTATCGCCAAGTTTCTGAATGTGGGAGATTCGGTCCTGAAAGGGATTGCTTTTCTGGCCGCACTCCTCACTTTCGTCATTTCGGTCTCACTTTATTTAAACTTCGATCTGGCTTCTGAGAACGAAGGAATGAAGTATTATGTCGATATTCAGTGGATTGAAGGGTTGGGAATTAATTACCAAATTGGAATCGATGGCATCTCACTTTGGATAGTCTTATTGACGACTTTTCTAACACCGATTTGTATTTTGGCGTCATGGAACTCAGTGGAAAAAAGTATATCAGGGTTTATGATAGCGCTTTTGGTACTTGAAACTGCCATGATTGGTGTTTTTTGTGCGTTGGATATGTTCCTGTTTTTTGTGTTTTGGGAATCCATCTTGATACCAATGTATTTCCTAATCGGTATTTGGGGGGGGAGAAGGCGCATTTACGCCACAATTAAGTTCGTGTTGTATACGATGGTGGGCAGTGCGTTGATGTTTGTTGGAATTTTGTACCTCTATTTTCAAAATAATAATAGTTTTGATTTACTCCAACTTTATGGGTTGGCCGGTTCTATTGCGCCAGAAAAGCAAAAATTACTTTTTCTGGCGTTTTTTATTGCTTTTGCTATTAAAGTACCACTGTTTCCTTTCCATACTTGGCTTCCTGACGCACATGTTGAGGCACCAACCGCGGGTAGTGTGATTCTGGCTGGAGTTTTGCTGAAAATGGGAACCTATGGTATTGTCCGGTTTTGTTTGCCGTTATTCCCGGTAGGTGTTGTTGCTTATACGCCTTTGATTGTAACGCTATCGGTAATTGGTATTGTTTATGGTGCTTTGGTGGCGATGGTTCAGCCGGATCTAAAAAAGCTGGTTGCTTATTCCAGTGTTAGCCACTTGGGGTTTGTCGTATTGGGGCTTTTTTCACTTAATGATCAAGGTGTACAGGGCGCAATTTTACAAATGGTGAACCATGGTCTAAGTACTGGTGCGTTGTTCTTGATCGTTGGTATGATTTACGAGCGACGTCATACACGGATGATTTCAGATTTTGGCGGCTTATCCAAGTCGATGCCGATCTTCACTGTTTTTTTTATGATTGTTACTCTTTCCTCCATCGGATTACCAGGATTGAATGGTTTTGTAGGTGAGTTCATGATTCTTCTTGGTAGTTTCGTTTCAGGTAAATTCTCAAGAATCTATGTGGTGATTGCGACTTCAGGTGTTGTCTTTGCAGCGGTATATATGCTGTGGATGTTTCAGCGAGTGATGTTTGGCAAACTTGATAATCCAAAGAATCAGGAATTGAAGGACCTGAGTATACGGGAAATAGCTGTGTTGGTTCCTATAATTGTCTTCATCATTTGGATTGGTGTGTATCCTAAACCCTTTTTAAGCAAAATAGAGAAATCAGTTAATAGTATTGTTATTTTGAATACGGAAGATTCATCTAAGAGTACAGTGGGTATGGTTAGAACTTCTGCCAACTTGAAGATGATAGATTTGGATTCACTTCAATAAGAGAAAGTGTAGATGAAATTATTCTCGATTAGACCTAAAGTCATTGTTTTTGTTATCGGTATTTTATTGGTTTGTTCCTTCTTCACTTATTCGGCTGAAGAGGCAGGTGAGGGGAACCTTTCTCAAGATGGGCACGGAACTGAGCACTCCGCTTCGAATGAGGAGCATCATGATCAAAGTCATGGAGGGCATCATGGTGTTGGTGGTGCTTCATTGCCTTTGTGGACAGTTATTCCTTTTGTTGGAATTTTGCTTTCGATTGCAATTGCTCCACTAGTGGCTGAACACTTCTGGCATCATCACTACGGTAAAGTCTCTTTGGTTTGGGCGTTGATTTTCGGTATTCCGTATTTAGCTGCCTTTAGAGGGGATGGATTTTACGATATTTTGCATATCTATCTATTAGATTACATTCCGTTTATTGTTCTTTTGTGGGGGCTTTATACTATTGCTGGTGGGATTCTTGTTCGAGGAACACTACGGGGAACACCAACTGTTAATACTTTAATTTTGCTTATTGGAACGGCAATTGCCTCTTGGGTTGGTACTACTGGTGCATCGATGTTGCTGATCCGCCCAATGATTCGCGCTAATGCGTATCGGCAAAAAAAAGTGCACCTGGTCGTTTTCTTCATTTTTCTGGTTAGTAATATTGGAGGATCATTGACGCCGCTTGGAGATCCTCCATTATTCCTTGGTTTCCTACATGGTGTTCCTTTCTTCTGGACAATGACTATTCTGCCACATATGGTAGTAGTCAGTGTATTAGTACTGTTTATATTCTTTTGCTTTGATTCCCTGATGTTTAAACGAGAAGGTGGGCAGGTTCCTGATGATGGTACAAGTGAGGCTTTGCGCGTGGATGGGGCCTTCAACCTAATTTTCCTCTTAGGCGTAATGGGTGCGGTTTTGATGAGTGGGATGTGGAAACCCAACAAGGATTTCAGCATTTTTGGCGTTCACCTTCCATTGCAGAATCTGGCACGTGAAGTGATAATCATTTTCTGTGGTTTGCTTTCATTGAAATTTACCCCTATTTCTGGTGAGCTACGTCAAACAAATGGCTTTACATGGTTTCCTATTGAAGAGGTTGGTAAACTTTTTGCCGGTATTTTTATAACAATTATCCCTGCCCTGAAGATTCTGCAGGCAGGTGCTGATGGGGCTTTAAGCAGTCTGGTAGCCGTGGTTGAGCAACCAGTACACTATTTTTGGATTACTGGAGGGCTCTCAAGTTTTCTAGATAACGCACCCACCTATCTCACATTTTTCAATACTGCACTTGGTAAGCTTCACATGAACGAAGATATGTTGCCTGAAATTCTTGCTTCAGGTTTCGATCTATCCAAAGATCCAAGGTATCAGACTTTTGTTGACTATCTTGCTGCTATATCATGTGGTGCTGTTTTTATGGGAGCAAACACCTACATCGGTAACGCCCCCAACTTTATGGTTAAAGCTATCGCCGAGAGTCAGGATATTCGTATGCCAAGTTTCTTCGGTTATATGCTATGGTCCGGTTTAATTTTAGTCCCGCTGTTCCTGATTGTTACAGTATTGTTCTTCTAGTCATAGATTGTGATACAAGCGGAATGTAACGGAGTTTATAGATGGAAATAAATTGGCTGTTGTTAATGCCATATCTAGTTATCATTGTAACCTTCATCGTTGTTTTGATGTGTGATATGATTGACGGCTTATCGAAACGAGGATTGGCATGGTTGACAATCCTTGGCTCTTCGGTTGCCTTTATCGTATCGGTTAACATGCTAACTGATGGGGGATTAGTTCCAACCACTGAGTTTTCCGGTATGCTAAGGATTGATCAGTATTCTGTGTTTTTTAACCTGATCTTTTTTGTCTCATTGATTTTGGTATCGCTCATATCTATCAGTTATCTTGGAAGCCAAGATCCGCGTCAGGGACAATACTATTTGCTGATGCTTCTCTCAACTTTTGGCATGATGTTGATGGCAGGGGCTAATGATCTCGTCATGGTTTTCTTGGGTTTAGAACTGATGTCATTACCCCTTTATGTGTTGGCAGGTTATTTCCGAACTAATTCCTACTCAAGCGAAGCTGGGATGAAGTATTTGCTTCTGGGAGCTTTCTCGAGTTGCTTTTTTCTGTACGGTATTGCCTTGATTTATGGAGGGACTGGAACTACTGAGTTAACAAAAATTGCCTCCAGTCAGTTAACAAACAATATGTTGGTTATTGTAGGTATGTTTTTGCTTATTGTTGGTTTTGGGTTCAAGGTTGGTCTGGTTCCGTTTCATCAATGGGCACCAGATGTCTATGATGGCGCACCTACTTCAGTGACTGCATTTATTGCTGCTGGCCCTAAAGCCGCTGGATTTTCTGCTTTCTTTCGAGTTTTTATTGAATCGTTTGGCAGCTTGGAGGATGAGTGGATTCTCGCAATTACTATCTTGGCTGCTTTAACGATGACGTTTGGGAATTTAGCTGCCATTGCACAGCGTAATATCAAGCGCATGCTTGCCTATTCTAGCATTGCTCATGCTGGTTATGTTCTAGTGGCTTTGGCTGCAGCCAGCCAGGATGGAACTTCAAGTGCAATGCTTTATCTATTGGTGTATTGCGTTATGAATGTGGGAGCTTTCGGGGCGATTATCTTGACCAGAACTGATGATGGGGATACCCTTGAAATTGCTGATTATGCTGGGCTTGGTTTCCAAAAACCGGTTCTTGCGGTATTTATATCAGTGATGATGTTTTCATTAGCTGGTTTCCCCCCAACTGCAGGTTTTATAGGTAAGTTCTATGTCTTTCGGTCAGCTGTCGAATCGGGTAGGATTTGGCTGGTGATCATCGCTGCCATCAATACCGCTATATCAGCCTATTACTATTTGCGAGTTGTGGTGACTTTATATATGAAAGAACGAAGAGTTGAATTAAAAGTGCTTCCATATTCTGGTTACCTTGTTATTGCTTTGATAGTTGCTACGGCAGGTATTTTACTAGTTGGGATATTACCATCGCAGATTTTGAATCCGGTACAAGAGGCAATCAAAAGTAGTGTGATGCTGTCAGTGATGAAGTGACAATGGATACGAGACCTCCCGGCAGAAATCAAGAATTGGCGGTTAGAGAAAAGCCTCACCATTCGATTGTTGCGCGTCAGTCCGCACTGGCTAGCGTTGGGGATCTGAGCGCAATTGGGTTGACGCTTGTGCTAGCAATCGTGATAGGGACATTTGCCGGAAAGTGGCTTGGCGGTAAGTTTGGTAATCAGCAACTTGGATTAATAATTGGTTTTTTGTTTGGTACGGCAGCAGGGTTTATCCAGATGTACAAGTCTATTTCCCGTTGGAATCAAAATGTTGAACGGCGAAAAGAGTTTGAACAAAAAGACAGAATCAATTCGGATTAAAAAAATGATCCTATATGTCCAAACGATCCTCATTTGAGGTTGACGGTCGGTTTCTCAGGCAGATATACTATCTGTCTGTGGTTTTGACGATAGTTTTGTCCGTTCTGTTTGGAATAGTTTATGGCTTTCCTACTGCACTTAGCTTTGTGGTCGGGAGCTTTTTCAGTTTAGGGGCAATCTTCACATTAGAATTGGTTGTGCGCCTTATGGTAAGGCCTGGAAGTTCTGCTAGGACGAAAAGATGGCTCGGCTTAATTGCGTTGGGGAAATATTCGTTTATTGCCATTGGGTTTTATGCCCTGATGAAGGCTAAGTGGCTTAATATTTACTCATTGGCTATAGGTGTTGGGCTGGTTCAGTTGGTTATTATCCTCAAAGCGATTAAGTTGATGGTGTTGATTTTATTACGCAATAGTACAAGCAAAAACAGTTGATGAAAATAAAAAAGAATTCTTATATATCATTACTACTGGTTGCTTCCCTTTTTTTTGTAGTTGTAGTTCATCCTGTGTCTGCTTCGGAAGATTCGCATCGTACTTGGTTAAAGCCCATTTCAGATCTTCCTTTACTCAAAGATCTTCAATCCAATGCTTGGCACCAACCGGACTTGATTTCCAATACATATTTCGTCGTTCTGATTCTTGTCGTGCTTTTCAGTTTGACGACGCGAAATCTGAAACGCCTACCCGATAGTAAGAGGCAAACGTTTCTTGAGCTCTTCACAGGTGGTATAATTGATTTCTTCGGGGATATTCTGGGCGATCATGGCAAAAAATATGTATGGTTTCCTGGCTCGTTTTTTATTTTTATTCTATTTTTGAATTATCTCGGTCTGATTCCTGGCTTACAATCCCCAACGGCTGATTTAAACACAACCCTTGCTTTAGGCATCACAGCCCTGATTGGTGTTCATGTTATTGCAATTAAAGAGAATGGGGTTGGAGGTTACTTGAAACACTTTATAGGGGATCCTTGGTGGTTGGGCCCGTTGATGTTCCCTTTACATATTGTGGGAGAATTGGCACGTGCGGGATCGCTTGCAATTCGACTTTTTGGTAACATTTTTGGCGAGGAAACGGTTATTTTTCAATTAACAGTGTTAGCTCCAGTATTAGGTCTTGCAGTTTTCGGAATTGGGTTTCCATTTCAAATTCCAATGTTGTTCTTTGGATTGTTTGGTGGCTTTCTACAGGCCTTCGTTTTTTCTCTTTTAACATCGATTTACATTGTTACGTTTTTAGAGCACGGTGATGATCATGGTGCTGAAGCACACCACTAAGCTGTGGTTGTGCCAATATTTTTACTGTTTAAAACACAATTTACTAGGAGGGAATATTTATGATTTATCTTGCGGTGTTGGCTTTTGGTGTTACGCTTGGTTTGCCGATTGCGGTGATTTTTGCTTCGACCGCACAGGGTAAAGCAACGAGCACAGCTCTTGAAGGGATCGCTCGACAGCCGGAAGCAACCGGTCAAATTCAAACAGCTATGATTATTGGTTTGGCGCTGATAGAATCACTAGTCATTTACTCGTTATTGATGTTCTTTTTGTTGATGGGTAAGCTCCCTGCAACTGTTAGTGAAGTGGAAATGCTGATTAAAGCTGAAGCTACAGTGCAAACACATGATACACAATAACGTTAGGACTGGGAATTAGGTGACAAAACTAGAGTCTAGGAAATTAAGGGGCGTATAGTATACGTTCATTATTGCATATGAAGATATATTTGAGTTTAACATCTGTTCTATGTATAGCAATTTTGGTGCTTACGCCGATTATGGCGTTTACCGCCGATGAAACTGATCATGGCAGTTCAGATCATACCAATGGTGGCCTTTTGGAAGCGATGGGATTGAATCTGAAGCTGATTATTACTCAAGTGTTTGGGGTTCTCATTGTCTTGCTTGTTCTTAACAAGTTTGTTTTCGGAAAAGTTGGCGGGATATTGGCTGATCGACAGGATGAAGTTGTTTCACGGATGAACAAACTTGAGAGTGACCAAGCGGAACTTGATCGTTTAACAACTGAAACAACACAGCGACTCAACCAGATAGAAGCCGAAGCACAACAGAAAATTCGATCTGCTATAGATCAGGGTAATGAAGAGCGTCAGCAGATACTGGAAGCCGCTCGGCAAGATGCTGCAAATCAGGTTGATCAGGCCCGTGTTGAAATTCAGCGTGAGAAAGAAGAAGCAATTCTGGAGCTACGCAGTGTTGTCTCTGAAATTGCGATTGATGCTGCTAGCAAAATTATTGATCAGCAACTGGATGCTGAGACACATCGGCATATTGTTGATGAATATATTGGGCAACTTTCATCGGATGGTTTAGTTTAGGTAAAGATAGGTATCAATTACATAGTCAAAGGGAACTAGATGCAGGATGTTCGGGTCGCCAAACGTTACGCCGACGCCATCTATAGCGCTGCAGTTGAGGCTGGGGTTTTAGATAACGTAATTGAAGATGTTATCAGTTTGCTGGGTTTGATTAGAGACTCTGATGAATTCAATGCTTTCTTACACAATTTATTGATTGTACCTGAGAGCAAACAGTCAATTCTGCAGGAATTATTCGGTAATCAACTTGATCCGCTTGTGCTAAATGCCTTATTTCTTCTGGTCTTGAAAAAACGCGAACGGTCGACCGAAGATATTTTGTTAGCGTTCACACAACTTGTGGATGAACAAGCTGGGAGGTTGGTTGCAGATGTTACTTCTGCTATTGAGTTAACGAGTAAACAGCAAGATGCATTGGTTGAGAAACTTAGTGGTTATTCCGGGAAACAGGTTAGATTAAGTATGCGAGTTGATTCATCAATCAAAGGGGGATTTATTGCTAAGTTGGGAGACACCGTTTTTGATGGAAGCGTGGCAACGCAATTGCAACGGTTGAAAAGACAATTGGCGAGAGGGTAAGAAACTTTATGGCAAAAGATGTTAGACCTGATGAGATCTCAAGTATCCTAAAGCAACAACTTCTACAATACAGTCGTGATGTAGACGTTTATGATATGGGAACGGTACTGCAAGTTGGAGATGGGATTGCAAAAGTACATGGATTAGCAAATGCTATGGCAGGTGAGCGCATAGAGTTCCCGAATGATGTTTTTGGTATGGTTTTCAATCTGGAAGAGGATAACGTTGGTTGTGTCCTTTTTGGAGAGGACAAGCTTATCCATGAAGGAGATACTGTTAAGCGAACTAATTCTCTTTTGGAAGTTCCTGTCGGAGAGGAGTTACTTGGACGAGTTGTTAACGCACTTGGTGAACCTCTTGATGGAAAAGGGCCAATTGAGACTTCCCATACTCTCCCTGTTGAACGAAAAGGTTTGGGGATTGTTCAGCGGCAACCTGTGTCTGAACCCTTATTTACTGGTATAAAAGCAATCGACAGTATGATACCGGTTGGGCGAGGGCAACGGGAGCTGATTATTGGTGACCGGCAGACGGGGAAAACGGCCATTGCCATTGACACTATTATCAATCAGAAGGATTCTGGAGTGAAGTGTATTTATGTTGCTGTGGGACAGAAGGGGTCAACGGTTGCCCAGATTGTTAATACTCTTGAAGATCATGGCGCTTTAGAATATACAATTGTTGTCTCTGCAACGGCAAGTGATGCTTCGCCGCTTCAATATCTTGCACCTTATACAGGGACATCGATGGGGGAATATTTTCGTGATCAAGGTGGGCACGCATTAATGATTTACGATGACCTCACCAAGCATGCTTGGGCTTATCGGCAAATGTCTTTGTTGTTACGCCGGCCACCGGGGCGTGAGGCTTATCCAGGTGATGTTTTTTATCTGCATTCCCGCTTGCTTGAGAGAGCGGCGAAGTTAAGTGATAAATTGGGTGCTGGATCGTTGACAGCACTTCCGATTATCGAAATTCACGAAGGCGATTTAACAACTTATATACCAACGAATGTTATTTCAATTACGGATGGCCAGATATACCTGACGGCAGATCTGTTTAATGCTGGAATCCGCCCTGCAATTAATGCGGGTGTTTCCGTCTCACGCGTGGGAGGGGATGCGCAGATCAAAGCGATGAAAGCAGATGAAGTGGCTAAAACTATGCGGCTGGATTTAGCGCGTTACCGTGATGTGGCGGCGTTTGCCCAGTTTGGTTCTGACCTTGATGCCTCAACGCAACAACAACTTCGTCGTGGGGATCGCTTAGTTGAGCTGTTAAAGCAGTCGCAATACGAACCAATGCCGGTGGAAAGGCAGATTGCATCGATTTTCTGTGGCTCCAACGGATACCTAGATGATCTGGATCTCCATGATCTGGCACGATTCGAATCAGAGTTCTTGGTCTACATGGATCAAAATTATAACGATGTATTGGAAGAGATTGCTGAAACTGGCGACTTAAGTGATGAGTTGGTTGAACAATTACACACAGCCGCAAAAAAATTCAAAAATATCTTTGACACAACTGAGTCCGACGCGCAAATTGGAAATTAATGGCTACACTTCGGGAAATTAGACGTCGAATTGCTAGTGTTACCAAAATTTCGCAGGTAACTGATGCAATGCGAATGGTTGCTACCGCCAAGCTCAGGCGTGCGCAGGAAGCTATTGAGGCAAATAGACCATATGCGGAGAAGTTTGATCTGTTGCTTGGTCATTTACTTGCTCAAATGGATATGGATGAGGCCACTCATCCGTTTCTTGTCTCCCATGAAATGAAATCTGTTTGTCTGGTTGTTGTTTCCAGCGATCGCGGACTCTGTGGAGGGTTTAACACCAGCATTGTCAAAGCCTCAAATGAACGAATTGGTTTCTACAAAAATCAGGGGTTTGATGTCAGCTTAGTTTGTGTTGGTCGTCGCGTAGCCGATTCTTTTAGAAAGCGTGAACATAGAGTAGTTGCTGAATATTTGAATGCATTTCAGACTTTACGTTTTGGGACAGCTATTGATATTGTTAGCAAGTTTGATGAGCTTTATCTTGAAAAAAAAGTTGATAAAGTTGAGGTGATTTATAACAATTTTAGATCTGCAATCACACAAAATGTGTTAGTTGAGCAATTGTTGCCGCTCACCCCTAATCCTCCCACTGGTGACGACCTTTTTTTGGATTACCTTTACGAACCTACGCAGTCCGAGATTTTTGAACGGGTTTTATCGAAACATCTAAACATTCAAACTTGGAAGGTTTTGCTGGATTCTTATGCTGCGGAACACGCAGCACGGATGACTGCAATGGAAAACGCTACAAGTAATGCCAAAGAGATTATTGATGAGCTTATACTGCAACGTAATCGCGCACGTCAGGCCATAATCACAAAAGAAATTTCAGAAATCGTGGGTGGTGCAGAAGCACTAGGTTAATTTGAAAGGATAGATTATGAATCAGGGAAAAGTTTTAGAGGTTGTTGGTGCACGAGTAGATTTGGATTTTTCCGGTGGCGAATTGCCAGACATCTTAAATGCCGTTGAGGTTGAACGTGCAGATGGATCAAAACTTGTTCTCGAAATACAACAACATTTAGGGGAAAATCGTCTGCGTTGTATATCGATGGATACAACAGATGGTCTTGTACGAGGCGCGATGGCTACTGATACAGGCCAACCCATTACCGTTCCTGTTGGAGAAGCATCTCTGGGCCGCGTTATTAATGTGATAGGTGATCCTATTGATGAGGCAGGACCAATTGAGGCTGAAAAGCGCTATCCTATTCACCAACATCCACCAGAGCACACAAAACTAAGTACTGTTGCAGAAATGCTTGAGACAGGGATCAAGGTTATTGATCTTATTCAACCGGTGGCCAAAGGCGGGAAAGTCGGTTTATTTGGTGGTGCGGGAGTTGGCAAGACAGTTCTAATTGCTGAGTTGATTAACAACATTGCAACACAGCATGGTGGTTATTCTGTTTTTTGTGGTGTGGGTGAGAGAACCCGTGAAGGAAATGGGTTTTGGATTGAACTGGATGAGTATGGTGTTCTCGATAAAACAGCGCTCGTTTTTGGACAAATGAACGAACCGCCTGGAGCACGTCTGAGAGTTGGGCTGGCCGGGTTGGCTATTGCAGAGTATTTTCGTGATGAACAAAATCAAGATGTGTTGATATTTATTGATAATGTCTTTCGTTTTACCTTGGCAGGGGCAGAGGTGTCTGCTTTGATGGGCCGGATGCCTTCGGCTGTCGGTTATCAGCCGACGCTCGCTACTGAGATGGGGGAGATGCAAGAGCGTATTACTTCAACTGAGGATGGATCTATTACCTCATTCCAAGCTGTTTACGTTCCCGCTGATGATTATACAGATCCGGCTGTTATTACTGTGTTCGGTCATCTGGACGCGGCTACTCGATTAGAGAGATCTATCGTTGAAAAAGGACGTTATCCTGCGGTTGATCCACTGACATCAACTTCGAGAATCCTTGATCCTGCAGTTATCGGTGAAGAGCATTATCAAACTGCTCGTGCTGTTCAGGTGACGCTTCAGGAATATGAGGATCTCAAAGATATTATTGCCATTCTCGGTGTAGACGAATTGACAGATGAGCAGAAAGTTGTTGTTTCGCGTGCGAGAAAAATCGAAATGTTTCTGTCGCAACCAATGTTTGTTGCTGCACGATTTACCAACACGCCAGGTAAGTATGTGAAAATTGAGGACACGATTAAAGGATGTCGAATGATTCTTGACGGGGAATGTGACGATTTATCTGAGCAATCTTTATACATGATTGGCCCGATAGAAGAAGCATTTGAAAAAGATGAAGGATCGGAGCAAGCAGCTTAGTGCCTTATGTTAGATCGACAATTTAGTGTTGAAATACGAACTCCCGAAAAGCTGGTTTATCAAGGGGAAGTTAAGAGTATCCGTGCTTCAGGTACGAATGGTCCTTTTCAGGTTCTAACCGGTCATATTCCTTTTTTGACGACGATTGAATCTGGGGAGCTGATTGTAGAAGACCATCATGGGATTCGTTCAATGGCGACTAGTAATGGGGTTTTCGAAGTCTTGCGAGATGGGGTTACTGTACTTGTTGAATCAGCTGAATGGTCTGATGAAATTGATACTCTGCGGGCTGAAGAAGCTTTACAGCATGCGAGAGAACAGTTAAAATCCCAACTTCCTAGCATGGACTATATTCTTGCGGAGCTTGCTTTAGCCCGTGCTGTTGCTCGTTTGAAAGTTGCAAAGTCTTCTCGGTAACGTCTGGTTAATTTATTAAAAAGAGGGGACAGCTGAGAGGTTTTTTTCAGTTGTCCCCCTTTTAACGTCAAAGTGTTCAGATTGGATCTCAAAAAAATAACCTGCCAACTTCAGGCCAAAGATACAACGCTCTGGTCCGAAAATCCTGATGTACAGACAAAGATTCGCAATCGGCTTGGTTGGTTAGATTGTGTTGACCTGATGGGGACCTTTCTACCTGAGATTGAAGATTTTGTTGCGTCTATCAGGTCAGATTTTGATCGCATTATTTTGCTAGGGATGGGAGGCAGTAGCCTTGCCCCTGAGGTGTTTGCAACCATCTTTGGCATAGTGCCAGGTTATCCAGACTTGACAGTAGTTGATACAACAGATCCTGTTGCGATTCTGAAGATTGACCGAGAATTCGATTTAGCCAAAACACTCTTTATTGTTTCAACCAAGTCTGGTAGTACTATTGAAACTCTTAGTCTCTTCCAGTATTTCTATCACCGGTTGGATAAGAAAGGCGGTAATTTTATTGCCATTACTGATCCAGCTTCAAACTTGGAAGAAATTGCAGATGAGTACTGTTTCCGTAAGACGTTTCTAAATCCGACCGATATTGGAGGGAGGTATTCTGTCCTGTCTTATTTTGGCCTTGTACCTGCTGGATTAATCGGTGTTGATCTGCATCAACTGTGGAATTATGCGAAGCAGGTTGATGTCGATGGAGCAGTGAGGTTTGGAGAGCAGCTCGCAACATATGCTCTTACTGGTTATGATAAACTGACTCTTCTTGTTTCATCCAAGCTTTCTGCATTAGGTTACTGGATTGAACAGTTGATCTCTGAAAGTCTTGGCAAGCAAGGTAAAGGGATTGTCCCGATTGAAGGAGAGAGAATTACCGAGCCCTCGTACTATAATAAGCAAGATAGGGTTTTTGTTTATATCCGTTTCGATGATGAATTAGATAGTCAAGTCAGAAATATCGAGAAATCCGGTTTATCGGTTATGAAAATTGAATTGAATGATATCTATTATCTGGGTCGTGAATTCTTCCGCTGGGAAATTGCAACAGCGATATCTGGAGCTATGATGCGACTCAATCCGTTTGATGAACCCAATGTTACTGAGAGCAAGCTTATGACTGGAGAGTTCCTTGCTGACTTTCCTAAAGATGGGAAATTACCTGAAGAAACACTTGCATTTGAAACAGAACAGATTAAAATCTATATTAATCCTTCTTGTTCAGAAACTGCGGCAGGTTCAATGAGCGAATGGGTTGAAGGATTTCTAGGCCAGGCAAAACTCGGAATTGATTACATTGCGGTACTCGCTTATATCCCAGAGGTCAAAGAAACACTTCAGTCTATTCAAATGGCTGTTCGCGATCGTTTCAAAATTGCGACAACTGTCGGTTATGGTCCACGTTATCTGCACTCAACAGGGCAACTTCATAAGGGTGGATTAAACAATGGGGTCTTTTTGATGGTTACAGTTGATGATTTAGAAGACATAGAGATTCCATGCGTGTCTTATAGCTTCAGCAAATTGAAAATGGCGCAGGCATTTGGGGACTTACGCGCGTTATGCCGTAAAGATCGGCGTGTTGCTAGAGTCCACATTTCTGGTGATCTGAGTCAAGGGTTAGAAAAATTAAAGGGGATGATTGAAACATGAAAAAAGGAATTTGTCTAGGGACTCTACCTGGTGATTCGGTTGAAGATAGGTTTAAACTGGGAAAGGATGCTGGATTTGATGGTATTGAAATCGGCACGCTTGAGAATGATGGTGATCGACAGAACTATAAGATGATTTCAAATCAGGTTGGTATTGATTTGTTTAGCGTGATGAACGCTAAACACTGGAGTTTGCCACTCTCTCACCCCGATCAGGAAGTTCGTACTGGTTCGGCTCAAGGAGTGATTGATTCTATTGAAACAGCCGCTGTTATTGGTGCTAGTACAGTCTTACTGGTTCCTGCCGTTGTGAACCCTGAAATATCATACGAGGACGCTTATAGTAGATCTCAGGCAGAAATTAAAAATCTAATACCTGTTTCTGAAGAGAAAAATGTAAAGATCTCAATTGAGAATGTGTGGAACAAGTTTTTGCTGAGTCCTATTGAATTTGTCAACTATATCGACGAATTTGAAAGTGATTGTATTGGTGCCTACTTCGATGTTGGTAATATTTTGTTATATGGTTACCCTCAACATTGGATCCGTTCAATTGGCAATCGCATGGATAAGGTTCATATTAAAGGGTTTAATACCAATGGGTTTCGTTGGACGGGATTAATCGAAGATTGTTCAATCGATTGGAATTCAGTTATGGCGGCGCTTTCTGATATCAGTTATGATGGGTACATTACTGCTGAATTGGGTGTGGATCAAAATGATCCCATTGGGGGCACACATAAAATTAGTCAAGACATGGATCTGATCATCGCTGGAGAAGTTTAGCAAAAATGATAAAGGAATCACGTTTACAGGAGATACTTGGCAGGTTTGGTGATAGTAATATTTTGGTTATTGGTGATTTTTATCTAGATGCGTATTGGATGATCGATAAAACACTTTCGACTCTTTCGCTTGAAACACCTTGGCATACTTCACCTGTTGTGGATCAACACTATAGCCCAGGAGCCGCGGGGACAGTTACCAACAACTTGAATGCTTTGGAGGTTGGTTCAGTTTACGTGGTTGGTGTAATCGGCGAAGATGGTTTTGGTACAACATTAGTTAACCGCCTCAATGAAAATGGTTGTATCACTGACTTCATGATTGGTTCCTCTGACCGGGTTACCCCGACTTATCTGAAACCAATCCACCGCGGTTATGAAAATGTGGCGGTTGAATCTTCCCGTTTTGACATTGAGAATCTCGTGCCATCATCATGTGATTTGGAAGACCAAGTAATTGAAAACTTAAATGCGTGTGTCCCTTTAGTTGATGGTGTGATTGTTGGAGATCAAATGCCTCATGATAATTTGGGAGTGGTCACTGACCGAGTTCGTGAGGAGATTTGTCGTCTTGCTACGGAACTTCCTGAGAAAGTCTTTTACGCCGATTCACGAACACGGATTGGACAATACAAGAACCTGATTATTAAGCCGAATCGGTTTGAAGCAAAACGAGCCATTGAGCCGGAATGGACTGGCGAGGATGTGGCTGTCGACGAAGTGAAAGAAATCGGCAAAACTTTACTTTCACGCACTGGTCAGTCACTTTTCATCACTGTTGGGGATAATGGTATTGTGGTATTTGACAGTGGTAAAATCAGCCACGTACCAGGCATTTCTGTTGAAGGTCAAGTTGACCCTGTTGGCGCAGGTGACAGTGTTTCAGCTGGATTAGTAGCATCACTTTGTTGTGGCGGAAGTTACACCGAAGCTGCATTTATTGGGAATCTTGTGGCTTCAGTCACTGTCACTAAGATTGGTACAACTGGTACTGCCTCGCCTGACGAGGTAATTAATAGATTCTTGTCATTGTAGAAATGGATCTTTTAACTGCAATTCATCAGCGGCGGAGTCATCGTGGTGACTTTGAGAGTAAGCCAATTTGTCAAGAGCATCTTGACCAGTTGATAGAAGCCGCAAGATGGGCCCCTTCGCCATTTAATGTCCAACCTTGGAAACTGTTGATTGTAGCTGATCCGGAAAGCAAAAGTGTCATTGCGGATCTAACACAATCGGCGATAATCGAACAGTTTAAAGATGCACGTTTCCTTGATGATAATAGCCGTTGGATTAGGTTGTCTGAAGAGGAATGGATGGACGAGAAAGACGGTATTTTACTCTCCGATCATCTGGAATTACCTTCACCTTTTGATCGGGATCCAACTAAGGCGAAGTCGATACTGAAAAATGCGAGATTTCTTAGTTTTTTGGGGTATATAAAAGCAGGCAAAATACCTGCAAAAGAGATTTCAGCTCAGGTTAGGAATTCGCCGATTCTGATTCTGATTGTAATGGATCACCAACGTCGACCGCCGGGTGATGGTGGTCGACGTTGGATGTGGCTTGGAATGGGAGCTATGATCCAGAACCTTCTGCTTGCGGCGGCGGCATTAGAAATTGGGGTTCAGTTTATTAGTGCCCCGATTGAACGTGCTGAAGATCGGAAGTCACTGGGCGAAGCTTTTAATATGCCATCGTCTTGCGAAGTGATATCCCTTCTCAGAATCGGGTATGCTAAGCAGATTGATCAGAAATCTATCCGTTTAGATCCTTCCGAATTCGTTTGTTACGAAAGTTTCTGAAAATAACATGAATTCAGGCAAAGTGTATCTCGTTGGTGCTGGTCCAGGTGACCCAAAGCTTATTACATTGAGGGGTATTGAGTGTCTCCAAATAGCGGATGTCGTCATCTATGATCTTCTTGTTAATCAGGTTTTACTGGATTTGTATGCACCGTTGGCCGAAAAGATTTATGGCGGTAAAATGAAAGGGCAGCAAGAGAAACGTCAGGCTGAGATTAATCAGCAAATGATTGATTGTACTAGAGCAGGTCAGACTGTTGTTCGGCTTAAAGGTGGAGATCCTTTTGTTTTTGGTCGTGGTGGCGATGAAGCATTAGTATTGGCTGAAGCAGGGATTGATTTTGAAATTGTTCCCGGCATTACTTCGGCTATTGCTGTACCTGCTTATGCGGGGATTCCGCTGACAATGCGAGATTACGCTTCATCCTTTGCTGTAGTCACAGGTCATTCCGCAGCATTGGATTCTACTTCGCCAATTGGCTGGGAAAAAATTGCGGTGGGAATTGACACCATTGTAATTCTAATGGGAATTGGCCATTTAGATGAAATCACCCGGAGGTTAATTGAGAATGGCAGATCTCCGCAAACTCCAACAACCCTAGTGCGATATGGAACAACACCGGAACAGGAAACGATTGAAGGTACATTAGCTGACATTACGCAGAAAGCCGAAGAGGCTAATTTTCAATCGCCAGCTGTGATTATTGTGGGGGGGGTTAACCATTTACGAAAACATCTGAAATGGTTTGAGCAGAGGCCTCTGTTTGGCCGAAAGATTCTTGTGACACGGGCCCGCTCACAATCTGCGAGTTTTGTCAGTAAACTTTTATCCAAAGGGGCAATGGTGTTAGCATCTCCGATGATAGAAATAGTTCCAATTGATCAAAATTTGGCATTCGATCAGTCGATAGATGGCCTTTCTGATTATGGCTGGGTTGTTTTTACCAGTACCAATTCAGTCAAACTTTTTTACTGCAAGTTGCGTGAGAAAGGGAAAGATTCGCGTTCATTTGGCCATGTGAAGATCTGTGCTGTTGGGAAGAAAACAACAGAGGCACTTCGTCAGGTTGGTATCTTTCCGGACTTTGTACCTTCCGAATCATCGGGGGCTACAATCGCAAAAGAGATTAAGAACATTGCTCACCAAAGGATTCTAGTGCCTCGCTCACGAATCGGTCGTCCGGAATTGTTGGATGGTTTGCGGGAGCGACAAGCTATAGTGGATGATATACCAATTTATGATACGGTCGAAGTAGAGCGTGAAGAGCGAAACGAAATGTTGGAAAAGCTGAAAAAGGGTGATATTGACATGGTGACTTTTACCAGTTCGTCTACGGCTGAAAATTTTTTTGCCATTTTAGATGAACCGCGTTCAGCAATGAAAAATGTCCGAATTGCAGTTATTGGTCAATCAACGGCTAGGGCTGTTATGACGCACGGTTTAAAATGTGACATTATTGCAGACCAACCCTTGATTGAGAATCTTACTGATAATATTGTTGAATTTTATCGCCTTAATAATTAGGTAGATGGAGAATTTTGGAATGAGTCGTAGTAGAATTAAAATTTTCGTTGCCAGTGGCATACTTGTTTCTTCATTGATATTGTTGGTCTTTGTCGGTGTGAAAAATACTAGTCTACGGCATTTTAGACCTGAACAATTAGTGGCCCAAGCTCAAGAAGTTCATCAAAAAGGAGTCCAAATAGACGGGTTTATTGCGGAAAAATCAACGAGTTGGGATCACGGTAATTTCCAATTGTCTTTTGTTGTTCGTGATGAGGCAGATACCGCCCGTGTTAATGTTGTTTCAGTTGGTAAGCTCAAACCTGATAATTTTAAAGATGGTGGCAATGTTTTTGTTGAAGGGCGATACAATGCGGATGAAAATCTGATTACCGCCTCAAAGATTCAGACAAAATGTGCTTCGAAGTATCAGCAGGCGGGGAGTGCATTGGCAACTCAGGAGAAGTACCAAATAGAAGCGGAAGTGACACAACAGAACTAAATTTACTCGGGAATAAAGAAAATTATGGCATCAGAAATTGGTCAAGCCACAATTTGGCTTTCCGCTTTTTCTGCCTTATGGGCAATTGGCATGCTTGCCATTGGATTGCGAAATCGAAATAATAATGCGATTATCAGTGGGAGAAATGGTGTTGTTGCAACTTTTGTGTTAATTAGTATCGCTGTGGCTGGACTGATTTATGGGTTTCTCACAGATGATTTCTCTATGCGTTATGTCGCGGAGGGATCAAGTTATTATCAGCCGGTACTGTACAAAATTGCTGCCTTGTGGGGCAAAATGTCGGGGTCATTGCTGTTTTGGTTGTGGTTGATAGCACTTTTCGGTACAATCTTCGTTTGGCGCAATCGTCACACGAAAGACTCTCTTGCCGATTATGCTTTAATTCCCATCTCTGTAGTTATGCTTTTCTTTACCATTCTCGTTTCAGGGTTAATTAGAGGGGTTTATAATCCTCTGTCTAGGTTTCCAAATGGAGGTGCTATGCCGGATGGTGCAGGAATGAATCCCCTCCTCCAGACGCCAAGTATGGCCTTTCATCCACCAATACTTTACGTTGGATTTGTGAGTTTAACGATACCTTTTGCGTTTGCCGTTGGGGCATTGATATCTGGCAGGATAAATAATGATTGGATCATTAGGTCTAGAAGATGGACACTTTTCTCTTGGCTAGCATTAACAGTTGGAATTACACTCGGCGGAAATTGGGCATACCGTGAACTTGGCTGGGGAGGTTATTGGGCTTGGGATCCGGTAGAGAATGCATCTCTGATGCCATGGCTTCTTTGCACCGCTTATCTGCATTCAGTTATGATCCAAGAAAAGCGGAACATGCTTAAAGTTTGGAATATAATTCTTATGGTTCTTGCCTTTGAATTTACAATTCTTGGTACATTTATTACGCGAAGCGGAGTTATTACCTCAGTCCATGCCTTTGCTGAAGGAGACATCGGAGTATATTTTCTGAGTTTCATCTTGTTGTCCCTATTTATTATTATTGGTTTAATTGTTTCCCGCTGGGAAAAATTGAAAAGTTTGAATTGGCTTGAGTCTTTTTTATCTAAGGAAAGCGTATTTGTTTTGAATAATTGGTTATTGATCGCTCTAACGTTGATAGTTCTATGGGGAACGCTTTGGCCAATAATTTCTGAGGCAGTGACAGGTCAGAAGATCGCGGTACCGGAGGAGTTTTTTAACAAAACAGTCATCATTCCCGGATTAATGCTTTTGTTCCTAACAGGAGTTGGGCCTATTATCTCTTGGAGGAAATTGACCTTAAGTAATCTTAAGCGTGTTTTCACCAAGCCAATTATATTAGCCTTGATTTTGTTAATTCCTACAATCAGTTATTTGTTTTTGAGCGGTAATATTGTTGTGAAGGTTCGATCTGTTTATACTGTACTATGCGTGTTTTTTTCTGTTTTTGTCTTGGTAGCCATTGCGGATGAATTCTATCGGGGTGGTAAGTTGAGATCAAAACGCCATGAAATTAGTTTGCTGGGTGGTTTCTTCAGGTTGATTGGGCGAAATAAAAGACGTTATGGAGGTTATATCGTTCATGTTGGTATTGTCATTGTTTACATTGGTATTATGGGGTCAAAGGGTTACTTTTTACTCGAATCGAAAAGTGTAACTAATGGACAATCAATTGAGATCGGGAAATATCAATTAACTCTTAAAAGGGGATTTGAAGAGAGTCATCCAAACTTTGAATTGTCTGGTGCTGAGTTCGATATAAAGAGAAATGGAAAGTACATTAAAACAATGCAACCCGCTCGCGGTTTTTATTTCCAGGCCGGGCAAGGAGAGCAAGATACAATTGAGTCGGCCATTACCCATTTTGGTTTAAACGATCTCTATATTGCTTTAGGGCCGTTGCCGCAGGATGCTAGTGACTATGTATCTCGAGGGGAACCAGTTTCGGTTCAAGTATATCATAATCCGTTGATCAGTTTGGTGTGGGTTGGTGTCGCTATAATGGTTGTTGGGGGAGGAGTGTCTATGTTTGAAAAAAACTATAAATACAACGTTAAGACAGATGCATAGATTTGGAAATTCTCTCAGTTTCGTGTTGTTCTACGGATTATCTATGCTACCAATCTATGCTGATGACCGGATCATTGAAGATCCCATGATTGAATTGTCGGAAAGTGTCTACTGTCCTTGTGGTTGTGTTCGTGAGACAATTCGGGCATGTGTGTGTGGAACTGCACAAGGTATCACGCTAGAGTTTCAAACTCGGCTGCAAAGTGGAGAGACTATTGAAGGAATTCGAGAAGATTACTTAGGGAAATATGGAACACAATTCAATGCCGTGATGCTGGCACAGGGATTCAATATAGTTGCTTATATTGTCCCATTCTTCATTTTGATCGCGGGACTTGGTATTGTTTCTGTGATAATCGCTCGTTTAAAACAAAGAGTTAAGGGGCCTGTCAGGGCTACCTTGACCAAAGTGGATCTGTCCAAATTTAATTACCAGCAAGTTGAAGATGAGCTTGAACGTTACAAACGAGATTGATGAGGTTTTAGTTCATAAACAGCGACTCCCTTTAGATGTCGCTCGCTGGTTGCTGATCGTTTTTGGTTGTCTTGCTGTTGGTGTTTTGCTTGGTGTTACTTCTGAATCTCCTTTAATGGTTCTGGTTGTCTTAGCGGTAATCGGCGTTTTTGTTTTTCTAGGTATGGACCTTGCCTTCTATTCGATTTTGCTGTTCCTGCCATTTTCCTTCCGATATATTATCCCTGGTAGAGGTTTTGAGGTTCAGACTCCATCTGAACCTCTTTTGGGAATGCTTGTTGTCGTATTTTTGGTTCAGAAGGTTTTTGATCGCGCTGTCTCCAAAACTGGTGCGAGTGAAGATGAAAAATTTCCATTTACTTCCTCTATAACTATATTTATCATAGTTACTGTTCTGTCCGCGATAAATTCACCTGATATATTAGGGTCAATCAAGGGTGCGATTCGGGCAAATGTCTATGTTATGTCAAGTTTCCTAACATTTCTGTTGATCCGATCACGCCAAAATCTTCAATGGTTATTCTGGTCTGTCTTTCCTTCAGCTGTCGTCGCAGTGGTCTGGACAATCATTATTTTAATTTACAACATTGATTTATGGCAATGGACTAGTGCTTATCATGGATCACCGTTCACCAACTATTCGGTCTTTGGTAGCTACACAGTTATCTTTTTTTTAATTGTTTTAAGTCGTTTACTACTTGATCGAACGTCATATGACCGAGTGTTTTGGTCGGTTATGTTAATGATATTCACTGTTGGGATCCTCCTATGCTTTTCACGTGGTGTTTGGTTGTCTTTGATTATTTCAGTTGGGTTTTTGCTGATTAATTTACCACAAGCCGAACAACACAAAAGAATACTGGTTATTGGTGGTGGTTTTGTTTTTCTTCTTGTTTTGTTGTTGTTACCAAGTGTATCCGACTTAATTTCAGAAAGAGTTTCAACTTTGTTTGATCCTCAATTTGCATCAAATCGGTCGCGGCTCCTCCGCTGGGCACAAGCATTTTTGATGTTTACAGAACATCCGATTATCGGCAATGGATATGGTGCTTTTGCCATGCTTTATCAAGAGGATGCTGCTTTGACAGGTGAATATGTTGCTCAGTTTCAACTTGGTGCGCACAGCGAGTACATGCAGATTTTAGCTGAACAAGGCAGTCTTGGTATCTTAGCCTGGTTCTGGTTGATTCTAACTTTCTTTCGATTTGGTGTACAAGCACTACGCCGTGTCAGGGAGACTTTTTTTCGCTCTTTGGTTTTAGGCATTATGGCGGTGGAACTGTCACTCCTAGTTCATTTTTGTGTTAATAATTTGTTGAATGGAGATGCTATTGGTATTCCGTTTTGGATACTCTATGGATTGCTTCCTGCCGTTGTCAGAATAGCAGAACGTGAAATTGAAGCGACTTGACATGCCGACACCTTACTGGTTAGGATAAGCAATTGAGGGTTTGATTGTAGAAGCGAGTGGTATAAAATGTAAGTTTCAGTGGCCTTATCTTTGAGCTCATTGTTCGTTCATAGATATTGACGGAAATCGAAGTTTAATGAGACGTGTTAGGCCGTTTTCTGCTTATAGAGAATCTATTCAATTTAGAAAATGTCGAATGTAAGATATTAAATGTTGTGCCTAGCTTTGCTCTGAGAAATACTATCTCGGCTTTTTATGACAGTTGGTTTGAAGGAGTGTGGTTATAGTGAAGAACAGCGATATTTGTGTTTTTGATGCGGAATATAATTTTGAGGAATATGACTATCGAACGCCATTAAAGTTTGGTGGTGTTTCAACGGATCATTGTGTGATATTCAATGTGAAAGTTCGTGTCCGGACGCGTGATGGTAAGGAAGCAGAAGGATTTGGCTCAATGCCACTTGGCAATGTATGGGCATTTCCACCCAAATATGTGCCGTTTGATCAAAGTCTGGAGGCAATGAAAAAAATTGCTGAAAGAGCCGTCAAGTTAACGAAGCAATGTGACTTTGTCGGACATCCTATTGATATATCCGAGATCTTGGAAATTGAGTTTCTAAAAATTGCAGAAGAGATTTCGACAGAAATGAATCTGAGTGTTCCTGTACCGAAACTTTGTTTGGTGGTTACAACAAGTCCTATCGATGCTGCTATCCACGATGGTTTTGGTAAAGCGAATGGTATCAGCAGTTATCATGGCCTTTCCTTGGATTATATGAATCGGGATCTCTCGCACTATCTTAATGATAGGTTCAACGGAAAGTATCTCGATCAATACGTGTTAGCAACGCCCCAATCTAGGATGCCGCTCTATCATCTGGTCGGAGCTCTTGATCCACTGACCGGCGCAGATATTTCGAATCGGCTTAACGACGGCTTGCCAGAAACTTTGCCTGAGTGGATTGTTGCCGACGGGTTAACCCACCTCAAAATAAAATTAAATGGATCAGATCTAGATTGGGATGTAGATCGGGTGCTTTCTATTGAAAAAGTAGCAGCAGAAACACAGATAGGCCGTGGCATAGATCAATGGTTCTATTCGGCAGATTTTAATGAAACCTGTCAGAATGTTGAGTATTTGCTGGAGTTTTTAGCTAAGATCGAAGAGGGGGCGGGTAATGCTTTTGATCGATTGGCTTATATTGAGCAACCGACGGATCGCGATTTGAAAGCACATCCGCAGAACAAAATGCATCAAGCTGCTAAAATTAAGCCTGTAGTACTTGATGAGTCTTTGACTGATTTTGAGACATTTTTGCTGGCGCGTGAGCAGGGCTATTCAGGTATTGCGTTGAAGGCGTGTAAGGGCCAATCGCAAGCGTTATTAATGGGTGCTGCTGCTCAGGAATATGATATGTTCCTTGCGGTTCAGGATCTGACCTGCCCGGGAGCGTCATTTTTGCACTCTGCAGGCATCGCCGCACGAGTGAAAGGCATTACTGCGATCGAAGGCAACGGCCGTCAATTCTGCCCCATTGCCAATGAAGGTTGGCAAGAAAAATTCCCGTCGGTATTTGTGATATCAGATGGTACCGTTGGTACTTATGTCCTGACAGGAAATGGGTTGGGTTACTGAATCAAATCTGTCCATTTGCCATGAAATTCGCGTAGATTTTCGTTGTTAGTATTAAGTCGGAAATACTTACACGTTCATCAATACCATGTGTGTTTTGTCCCCACGGTCCATAGCCAATTCCTGGAATCTTTCCGCCTTCAACGAAGTAATGTAGATCAGTAAAGCCTGAAGTTACGTCAAACTGGGCGGGCTTTTGACGAAGTTGACTAACGGTTTTTCTGAATGACTGAGTAGGAAGAGAATCGGAAGAAATAAAACAGGGGGAAATTAACAGGATGGGTCTAAGCTCCGCTTTGAGATCTGGAATAGATTGACACGCTACTTGGATGGCAGTACGTAGTTCTGGCTCAATGTTTTCGATGATTTCGCTTGGCGTAACACGTCGATCAATCGAAAATTTGGCCAAGGAGGGCACGGTGTTAATTTTATCCCCTGATGTTCCTTCAAAAACACCACCAATGTTGATTGTTGGTGTCAGTTCCCTGCCCGCCGGGGTTTTGAATATTAGATCAGGATGATTGAATTTGCTCTTTAGTGATTGGAGAGCAACGACCAACTCTGACATCTTCTCGAACGCGTTTAGGCCCGTATGTGGACGAGACCCATGTGCAGGTTTCCCAAAAACAAAAACGTCTGCCCATAAGATGCCATTGTGACCACATCCTATATTCAGTTTTGTCCCACCTTCACAATTAACTACGAAATCAGCATCCACTAGCTGCTTTCTAACAATCTCACCAGCACCAAGTTGTCCACCGATTTCTTCGTCACACGTAAATGAACATTCAATATTACAGGATGGATTAACCCCGTTTTCTCGGAGTGTTTGGATGGCAAAGAGAGTTGCCGCGATTGAATCTTTCATGTCGTCCGAACCTCGGCCGTATAGCCAATCACCGTCAATCTGTGGGTCGAATGGATTTTGGCTCCATCCATCGGATGCAGGGACTACATCAAAATGAGAGTTGAAGTGTACTGTTTTCTCCGCTCCAGTATTCCATTTTGCGATTAGATTCATCCTTGGGTATTCGCTTGCGTGGGGGAGATGTATTTGTGCTTCGTCTGTTGGAACGTGATGGATTTCTGTTTCTAGATCGAGCTCTCTACACCACTCTGCGAGCAGGTTTACAATTTCTGCGTAGTTCGTGCCGGGTGGGTTTACAGTTGGAATTCTGACAAGCGTTTGCAAGTATTGGCAAAGATGAGGTATGTTTCTATCGATGTAATTGTTCAGTTTTGCTACTGGCATATTCTATTGGTTTGTGGAGCTAATTGAGAAAACTTCACTAGCAGTTGATCCGTCGGGATTTGAGTCTATTGGTAGAGATGATGAAACACTATCGGTTTTGAAGGTAAGAGTATTCAATGTAAATTTTTGGCTGGTTATGGATGTGGCGAGATAGATTTTTGCCTTTTGTGGTGATCGGAGTATCCTCCTATTCGAAGACGGGTTTCCTTTTGGAAGTGGTTTTGATTTAGTGGCGAGATTGAATGGTGTACTGGAGATAGCGGTTCCAAGCGATCCTGAGGAATCAGTTTTTGATGGAATTCGTTGGCTTATTGAGATTGATGAACTTAATCCAAAAACAAACAGAATTCCAAAGAAAGCGGAGACAAGGATTCTCCTCATAAGTTTTCCTCCTTAATTGCAGGGAACTGAGCATAACAGATGGGATTTCGTCTGTCAATGTCTAAAGTTAAGATGGTTCTGGGTACGATATAATCAGAGCATTTCACCTGTTAATGCCAGTTTAAGCGAATTAAAAACAATTTCTAAAGTTGCTTTTAATTCGATACTTGTAGCTTTTTAAGTAAGGTCATGGCAAGCTTTTCCGCGAAGTCCTCATCGTTAATATGGCTTTCTGTTTCAATAAGATTTACTTTCTGATCGAGATTGGCCTTTAGGTTTGTAGTCCATGTCTGAATGGCTTCTGGGGAATGGAATGGCTGGCCGTCTTTGTCGATTGCTGACACCCCCTTACTTGGAATTACAACTGTAGTAGGGGATTTTGCCTTGTTGAGTTTTTTTGCCATGATTTCACCAAGTCTTGCGTTTTCTTCGACTGTTGTGCGCATTAATGTCACTGTTGGGTTGTGTTGGTAAAATGTTCGGTCTTGGAATTTTTCGGGAATGGTGTTTGGCGCAGCGAAGTTTACCATATCTAATGCGCCTGGAGCGATGACTTGTGGAATACCAACTTCACCGGCGGCCTCAAGCCTATTAGGTCCCGCACTTAGGATTCCACCTACTAATTCGTCGGCTAATTCTGTCGTTGTAGCATCAAGGACACCAGCAATAAACCCATTACGAATAAGGTCTTCCATCGCACGCCCCCCAGAGCCAGTTGCATGAAAAACTAGTACTTCGTAGCCATTAGCTTCAAGGGTTTCACGTGCTTTGGTTACGCAAGGTGTAGTTACGCCAAACATAGTTGCTGCAATCAGCGGCTTATCGCCTTGATTTGTTACCTGTGGTTCCTTGTTGGTCATTCCAACAATGGCGCTAGCAGCGTTTGTCAGAATCTGACGCGAGATACTGTTGATGCCGGCGATGTCGACAACAGAGTAGATCATGGCAATATCTTTGGTTCCAACATAAGGACTGGTATCCCCAGATGCCAATGTGGAAACCATTACTTTTGGTGTGCCAACCGGTAATGTGCGCATCGCGGTTGTCGCGATCGTTGTTCCTGCTGAGCCGCCAAGTGATATTATGCCGTTTATTTTCTTCTCGCTCCAGAGTTGCCTGACAATTTGTGCTGCGCCTTTTGCCATGATTGCTACGCTGTTTCCTCGGTCAGCTTCGTGACGTAGTTCGGCTAACGAAGTTCCAGACGCACTAGCGAGGTCTTCAGCGGATATATCTGGTTTGAGCAGCGATGGTTCACCTAAAATACCTGCGTTGATTGCAAGTGTTGAAACGCCAGCAGATTCAATCTGATTTTTTAAGAACTGAAATTCTAACCCCTTGGTATCAAAAGTACCAACAAGACATATAGTTTTCACCATGTGATTATTAACCTCATACGTTCCATTTATTTAATTCCATTTTAGGATGAGAGCTGTAGATTGTCAAGACCTAGCGAAAGGACAAATTATGATTTTAAGCAAGGTTTTTGATATCTATGAAGATATTAAGCTGAGACACGCGAAATTATCACTTATATTGGGTGAATTGGATGAGCGTGCTACTGTGTTTTAGGAAAGCATGAGTACGGAAGATTGGCAACATTATATTATGGTTGATTTTGGCCGGTTAATCTGTGAAAAACATGTGGGCTCGATCAAATTGTAGAAGGTCTGCCTAATCTCAAGTGGTTTATGAAAAAAATAATCATATCTACTAGGCCAACTTAAGAAGAATCAAAAAGGATATGGTGTTACATCATGCGGTCTTAAATCGAAGCGGCTAAAAAGCTTTCAAGAGATTTGGAACTTGTGCGAAGGGCAAATGCTCTTCTGCGTTTTTAAATAGTTGCTTAA
>Ga0066834_10000065_pt1 | contig 44237 bp, 41 predicted proteins | sample ETNtaG_30_FD_66729 | JGI IMG/M metagenome (GOLD analysis project Ga0066834, IMG submission 66729) | Marine microbial and viral communities from oxygen minimum zone, Eastern Pacific Ocean - ETNP201306PF43B | ecosystem: Environmental > Aquatic > Marine > Oceanic | place: Pacific Ocean: Eastern... | reverse complement strand
TGCGCACGTTCATCCAAAGGCTCGATTTGCCCGAATCTGCAAGAGCCGAACTCGCTGCATTGACGCCAGCCCGATACAGAGGTAATGCAGCAGAGCAGGTGATCAAGTTGCCTCAAAGCTGACCCGCACGTTTTTATTTTACCATCAATCGGAAGAAGCTAAGTGCGCAATCTCATCGTATTCATACTCTCCTGCGGATCCCTGCTTGTTTGGGCTTTTGTATCGGCGAATAGCTCTGCTGCAGAAAGCTCTGCCCAGGAGACAAAGCAGGCCCCGGTGCAGACGGAAAAGTGCGCCTCCTATTCCCCCCTGCGCCAGCCCTATTTTGGAGATCTGCACGTACACACTGCCCTTTCTCTGGATGCGAGTACAATGGGTACAATCAATCGGCCAGCAGATGCGTACCGCTTTGCCCGCGGTCAACGCCTGGGATTGCAACCCTATCGAGACGATGGTAGTTCCATGCGTGAGATCGAGTTGGCCCGCCCGCTCGACTTTGCGGCCGTAACCGATCATGCCGAACTTCTCGGTGAAACCCATATCTGCAATCAACCCGGATTGGAGGGACACGATTCCTGGGTCTGCCGTGTCTATCGCAGTTGGCCCCGAGTCGCGTTCTTCTTCATGAACCTTCAGGCCAGCCGCGGTACCCGGCACGATTTCTGTGGCGAAAACGGTCAACTCTGTCTTGAGGCCGCACGCAAGCCATGGCAAGAAACCCAGCAGGCGGCCAACGCTGCCCAAGACAGAAGCTCTGACTGCGAGTTCACTGCGTTTACAGGATACGAATGGACCGGAGCGTCGGGCCTCGGAAACAACCTCCATCGAAACGTCATATTCAAGAGCGAGGCAGTTCCTGATCTGCCTGCCAGCTTCATCGATGCCCCACGCTTGGAAGATTTCTGGCGCAAGCTCGAAGAGGAGTGCCTTGAGGCCAAGCCCGGTTGTGATGTTCTTGTGATCCCGCATAACTCCAATCTGGGTGGTGGCCAGATGTTCCGAAGCACCCGCAGAGACGGCGAGCCGATCCTTCCAAGCCAAGCTCGCAAGCGTGCGCGCTTCGAAGTGCTGGTCGAAGTGATGCAACACAAGGGCGACTCCGAGTGTTTCCCCGGCCTGGAAACCAACGATGAGCTCTGCGCATTTGAGAAATTACCGGGAAGCAATTTTGCAAGTCGCTTTGTTTCTTTTCTGGAAGAGCCGCCGACTGCCCATCAATTCATCCGAAATGTATTGAAGGCCGGACTGGAAGAGAAAAAACGCATGGGAGTGAATCCATTTGAATTCGGCTTTATCGCGAGTACTGATACACACATGGCCATCCCGGGTAGCGTCGCGGAGAGCGCTGATTATCCCGGACACGGCGGTGCCGGAAAACCTCCCGGCGAGGGCATACCGACCGGCCTACAAGACAGCATCGATTTCAATCCGGGTGGCCTCGCCGTACTCTGGGCGGAAGAAAACTCGCGCGAATCGCTCTTTGCTGCGATGAAGCGAAAAGAAACCTACGGAACGAGTGGTCCCCGGATCGTTCTCCGTTTCTTTGGCGGTTGGCAACTGCCAGAAAGCCTTTGCCAGACGCAAGACGTAGCCACAGCGGGCTATACCATGGGTGTGCCGATGGGAAGTGCACTTCCCAATCCAATTCCCCTCCCCAAAGAATCCCAACAGCCGGGTTTTGTGGTTAGCGCCCTCGCCGATCCGGGCACAACGGCTAGCCCTGGCGTTCCCCTACAACGGATTCAGATCATCAAAGGCTGGCTCGGGGCAGACGGACGTCAAGAGGTGGTCTATGACGTGGCCGGAAACCCAAACAACGGATCGGATGTCGATCTCGAAACCTGCGAACCCAGAGGCAGCGGATCAGCGATGTTATGCACGGTATGGCAAGATCCTGATTTTGATCCAGAAGCGGAAGCCTTCTACTACGCCCGAGTCCTGGAAAACCCCTCTTGCCGCTGGAGCCATCGAGCCTGTCTCGCGGCCGGGGTTCGCTGCGATGAACCGGAATCGATTGCGGAGGGTTATGAAGCGTGTTGCTCGGAGACCATTCCCAAGGTCGTACAGGAACGCGCCTGGAGTTCTCCGATCTGGTATCGGGCTCAAAAGCAATGAGTGATCCCAAGGCAAAGAAGAGCTTTCGGCAGATAGGAGGTTCAAGCTGCGTTTTCCTTGGGTCCGATAAGTAGATATTTTGTCAAATAGGCACGGTGAGGGGGAGAGGCCCCGGTACGGGGCTGCGATGCTCGCGTTTTCCGGCACCAGGAGGGGTTCCAGTCCGTTCAACGGTCGTCGAAAAAGCCCTCGAAGCGCGCGAGCGCTTCCTTCGAGCTCGCCTCCGCCGCCTCAGAGTGCAGCGCGTCCAGCCAGCTGAGGTTGCCCCCTGCAATGGCGAGCCAAGTCTCGCGCTCGAGCACGACACGCAGGTCCGCCTCGGCGGGTCGTTCGGGGAGATATTCGATGACCCCATGGCGCACGACCAGGCCGTGTTGCGCTCCCGTGTCGTGAAATGTGAAGCCGGCGGTGAATTCCACGTCGCGGCTTTGCTCGGGGTCGAGACGAACGCCGAGGCCGCGAAACAGCACCGAGTCATCCACACTGCGCAGCAGGTCCGGTGCTGTCTTTCTGCGCGGTAGACGGTCGAGGTCGAGGCTGCCGTCCACCACGAGAGCCTCGGTTAGCATGTAGTTTCGCAAGTTGGCGCTCTTTGCGTCGAACCCGATGGAGCGGAGAATATCTGCCAAGAGTTCTCTCGACCTCGCGTCCTCCGGGTCGGCCAGCACCAACGATCGCGCCAGTTCGGCCGCCCAAGCTCGGTCGCCCACGGCATAGGCGGACTCGGCGGCCAGCCTCAGCTTTCCAGACCCGCCGGCCAAGGTGGCCAGGCGCCGCGCACGTTCGCGGGGCCCGATCTGCACCAACTCGACCGCGTCACCGCCATACCAACCCCCGGTCTTGGCGTAGATGCCCTTTACCACCCACTCGAGGCGTTGGTAGTACTCGGCGAGATCCGGGTCGGCAGCCAGGTGCGCGGGAAAGCTCGCCCGGATTTGATTTGCGGTCTCGGTCTGACCGTAGCCACGTGCCAGCAGGCGAATGGTCTGGTCGTGCATGAACTGGATCGCATCGCGGAACGCCGTGAGATGCTGAGCGACCTGCTCGCGGCCCGAGATCACCCAGAGGTGGCCGGGTACCACGTGTTCGGCGCCGAGCTTGCGAAAACGGTCCAGCGTTTCCAGGTTGCGCCACGCGTCGCGGTGGCGGTCAAATCGCGGTGTCGAGAGAGCCGGGAACATCGGGTAGTAGGCGTCTCCGGCGAGCAGCACGCCCTCCTCGGGGAGCCACGCTGCCAGTCCGTCATCCACGTCGCCCGGTGCGTGGAAGAGGCGAATCTTCACACCCACCGCCTCGAATTCGAGTTCGTCATCCACCAGGATCGTCGGGGGCAGGAAGCCCGAGCTGCCCATCCGGAACACCGGGCCGCCCCCGTTGCCGACCACCCCGGCGTCCCCTGTTGGCAGTGCTCCACCCATCTGGTACAAGCCCCGGAGCGGGGTCTTTTGGATGGCCTGTTCGGTTCGGTAATGTGGCCAGCGGCGGTTCGCATAGATCGGAATCGCGGCCTCGCGGCCGGGGGGCACAAAGGCTCGCACGCCGCCCACGTGGTCGAGGTGACCATGCGAATAGATGACGGCAACGATGGGCTTGTCCGTGTGCTCGCGCAGGGCAGCCAGGGCGTCCCGCCCGACCTCGAGAGAAGTACCGGTGTCGTAGACCACCACCCCCTCATCGCCCACGATGAATACGAGATTTCCGAGGTCGAAGCCGATTGCTGCGTAGACATGCTCGCTCACCCGGACGAGGGTGGGCTCGGCTATCCGGGCCTGATGCGCCGCCAACTCGGGATGGACATGGGGGTTGGGGGAGGCGGGCGCCGCCCCGGCGTCAAGCCTCGGTGCCAAAATGCTCGCCAACCCGAGGGTCAGCGCGGCAGCGCCGATGTAGGTCGCACGGGTTCTTGCAGGTGAATCTCCCCGCCTGTGAACGGTGACATCCGTTGCGCCACCGGATTCTCCCGGTTTCAGCCCAGGAATTCTCGCCCCTATGACTGCATGGGTCGTTCGCTTCCTCGGGCTCTGGGGCTCGGAGCGCGTTGCAGTCCGCCCGCGTGCCGGAAAGAAGGAACGCCATTGTCTTGCCCAAACGGCTTCGCGGGGGCGGATCCGCTTCGGTCTGCGCGGCCCGGGGCCCGCAGTCTTCGCATCTGCCTCTTCGGACTCCGAGCACGAATCGAGGGTCAAAGCGATCTCCTTTCGCATCGGCCTGTCGAAGGCGACCCCATTCTGCCCGATGGCTCCGCCCCGGTGGGAGCAGGCATGATGCCTCTCCCTGGCTGTCGAAACACAGGAAATTTCGGTGACTGCCCCGTACCGGGGCCTCTTCCCCTCGCCCCCTCTATTTGACAGAATGTCTACTCATCGGACGCTGCGAAAACGCAGCTTGAACTTCCTATCTGTTCCCGCGTGAATCTCCGACGTATGGCGATCCAGCTCGCCACACGGTCTCAAGCCGACCAGGCCAACTCTTCGACGCGGCGTACGATGCGCCAGCCGATGTCGAGGTGCGCGAGCTCGTCGTTGTAGAAGATCCCCGTATGTGTGAGCCGCCGTTCGCTGCCGATCTGCATCGTGACGTGACACGTGACCGGGACTCGGATTCGTGCGCGTGGGCCTTCCAGGGTCAACCGGAGCCCGCCAATTACGCGTTGTGCAGCCACCATCGTGTCGCGTAAACCCGATAGCCACGCCCGATACCGGAGATAGCTGCATTCGGGCTGTCCGAAATCGGAGAGATCGACTCGGGCATCGGCTGCGAAGGTCGTGTCGTAGGCTTCCATGTCGAAAGCCTCTGCGGCGGCCAGCTGGCGGTCGTAGAGGTCGATGATGGCGAACCGGTCCTGGATCTCGTCTTTCGTGTATAGATGGTCGGTCATGCGTCACCTGCTTCGTGCGCGTCGAGCGCGCGCGACGAGATTGTAGTCGAGTTGTGGTGTCAGTAGGATGATGTGCGCACGGCGCGCATCGAGGAGACCTGAGTGATCACGTTTACATTCGTCAAGAAGCGCGAGGGTTGGAGCGACGAAGACTTCTTCCAGCGCTGGGCCAAGCACACCCAGGATTTTGATCTCGTCGATCATCCCTACATCACGAAGAACCGGCTTCTTCAGATCGCGGGTTCCACGCCCTATGTCGGCATCGCCGAGAATCACTGGCCTGATGCCGAGAGCCTCGCCGCGACGTCTCGCTTCTATCAGGAAACCGAGCGGGGACGGGCTCATTGGGCGGATCTCGAGAGCTTCATGGATATCGCGGGTTCGCCCACGGTGGTGGTGGGGCGAGAAGTGGAGGTCGGCCCCGAGGGCATCGTTCAGCTCTTTCCGCCCGTCGTGTCGGAAGGGTGAGTCGCACGGCTCGGATCGAGTTGCCCGACGCGTTGCGGGCTTGGGTCGAACGCGAAACCGGCAGCACGGTGGTCGCCAGCGCGTCTCATCATGCTGGCGCGAGTCGCTCAGCATGGAACTTGGAAGTCGAAGCGGCTGGTGCGGTCCGGCGGCTCTTCCTGCTCAAGGACAAGCGAGACGGAGGCGGCAGCATTCGAGATGCGGCGGTCCTTCGTGCGCTCGCCGAGACCGGGATTCCCGTGCCCGAGGTCGTGGCTGCGGATAAGAAGCAGGCGGTGGTGGTGTTGTCGCGTCTTCCCGGGCGATCGGACTTCCCTGCCGCGGATGAGCCCCAGGAGCTACGGGAGCGAACCGCGGCGCATCTGATGGCGCTCACGGCGAAGTTGCACGCACTCGATCCGAGACGTCTTCGCATCGCGCACCTCGCTCTGCCCGAGACGCCCGAGGACTGTGCTCGCAGGACGCTCACCGAGGTCCGCGGCGCACTCCGGGCGCTCGGCGAGGCGGCCGACCCCTTCTTTCAATTTGCGCTCAATTGGCTCGAAGCCAACGCGCCGAACTCCGTCGAGCACTATTCGCTCGTCCATAGCGACATGGGGCCGGGCAACTTCCTCTTTGAGGAGGGGCGAGTCACGGGCATCATCGATTGGGAGGTCGCCCACTTCGGGGATCCAATGGAGGACCTGGCGGCAATCGCCGTACGCGACATGGCGACGCCGGTAGGCTCGCTCGCCAAGCGCTTCGACGAATACGCAGCGTGTTCTGGAAATGCCGTCGACCTTCCGCGCGTCCACTACTACCGTGCACTCGTGCTGGTTCGAAACAGTCTCATGATAGGTCTTGGGATCGCGCAGCCTTCGAAGCAAATGGACATCGACGAGATGACCATGTACCAGACCCTGCTCGTGCGGGCAGCCGCGCTCGTCCTGTGTGACAACCTCGGAATCGAGCGACCCGACCAACCACCTCCGGTCGGGGATCCGACGGATGCTGAGCGTGTGGATGTTTCCGCGCTGCTCGGCCGACCCATGTCCTCCCTTCCCGATGGGGCATCAATCGACGCCGCGCTGCGCGATGCCGTGGCAGGCGATCCGACGGCGGGGGCTGAGCGTGGTGCCGATTTGGCTCGTTTCTTCGCGCTTCGATTGCATCGAGTCGCGCAATCTCACAAAGCGCTCCTCGGGGTGCTCTTCGAACGGCTCCCCCAACTCTTGGTCCCTCGATGATCGGCCGCGACCCCAACCTCGTCGTCAGTCCTGGCGACGATGCGTTTCATCCACCCGACACAGACGATCCCGCGTGGATCGAGACGATGTGGTTTCCATTCTGGGTCCCCGATGAATCGATCTCGGCCTCGATTCGCGTTCGGATCAGTCCCAACATCCGTGAACTCGAGGTCACAGTCGCGGGCTGGAGGGGAAATTCGCAGGGTATTTTTGGAGATCGCTTCACCGAGTCACTCGAGTCCTCACCCGATCTGCGCAACTTGAATCTCGGTGACCGGCTTCGCATCGAGTGTCTGGAGCCTCTTTCTCGCTATCGCCTCCGGCATGCGGGGCCTCACTCAGAACTCGACCTCGAGTTCCAGGCAATCATGCCGCCAAACCCCGTGGCGCCCGAGGCCTCACCGGGGATGTTTGCCGGACATTTCGAGCAGCCGGGGCGCGTTATCGGCAGGCTCAAGATTCATGGGCGTACCCTGGATGTCGACTGTCATACGATTCGAGATCGCTCGTGGGGGCCGCGACGAATGCCCGATCGGCTCCGTCTCGGGAATGCCTACGCGACCGCCGAGGATTTCGGCTTCTTCGCCTACATAAGCCCATCCCCCGACGGGCGGGAGACCATCACCCATGGCTACTTGCTCGACGGCGGTGTCGACGCGGCACTGGTCGGCGGTCTGCGCGAGACGACTCTCCGCGGCGGCATGCCCGTCGCCGTTCGGATCGAAGCCGAAGACGCCGCAGGGCGGCACTTCGAAATCTCAGGGGAATGCGTCAACACGATGGCATCGAATGCCGGCAACGGTGTCTACGCCGTATTGAACCTCGTGCGTTGGCAGCATGGCGCGTCGCTCCGATGGGGCGAGAACCACGATGTCTGGTCCGAGTCCGACTGGCTTGCCGCAGGGCGCGCACGTCTCTGAGAAACCGATCGGTTCGGTGCATCGGCTTCGGTCGCGCATAGGAGAATCCAGCCCCGAATTTGCTAGGCGAGGTGGCAAGCCCACTGAACCGCTACCAGCTCTTGGGTTGTAGTTCGGACCTGTCCATCTGACCTGCCCGCCTGATATCATCGGGAAACTTCGAAGTGCGGAGATCGAGTTGGCAAAGGAGCTCGCCTGGGAGAACGAATACATCGAGTCGTGCAACGGTGAGTTTCGAGACGAGTTGCCAAAGGGTGAGATCTTCTACACGCTCCACGAGGCGAAGCCCGTCATCGAGAGCTGGCGGCGGGAGTACAATACATTCCGGTTCCACAGCTCGTTGGGCTACCGCCCTCCGGTGCCCGATACGATTCAGTGGCCAGTTGGGCCCAGGAATGAGAACTTGCTGGCTTCTCTAACATAGGAACTGGTACAAGAATCGGGGCAGGCCACCCAGATCCGCCAAGCCCGGGATGATGCGCTGAACGAGCACTCCGAACGGTTGGACGACGTCCCCGCCGATACCCAGAGAACCGCACCAGGCCTGGCGCCAGGTTCACAAGCGGCCGGCTGAAGCTCGCGTATCCTATGCGATATGCGCGCCTTCTTCGTGAGTCACACACACTGGGACCGCGAGTGGTATCGCACCTTCGAGGATTTTCGCGGCCGACTCGTCGATGCGGTGGACCGGGTGCTCGACCTCTGCGCCCTGGACGACGGTTACCGCTTCCTGCTCGATGGACAAACGATTGCTCTCGAAGACTATGCGGAAATCCGGCCCGGAAGGATCGCGGAACTGCGCACGCGGATAGGCGAGGGTCGCATGGCCATCGGGCCCTGGTATGTGCAACCCGACTCGCTACTGCCGGGAGGCGAGGCGCACGTGCGCAATCTGCTACTCGGCAGGACGGCTGGGGAAGTCTTCGGACCTGTTTCCAGAATTGCCTACACGCCCGACTCATTTGGCCACCCGGCCCAGTTCCCCCAACTCTTCGCCGGGTTCGGACTTCGGGCCTTCGTGTACTGGCGAGGCCACGGAAACGAAATCGACGGCCTGCCGGCCGAATGGAACTGGGTCGCACCCGACGGTACCGCTCTGTTGGCCTGCCACCTGGGCCGCGGCTACTTCAGCGCCGCGCTCGATCCGGCAAACGATCTCGATCAGGCGGCCGAGGCCAGTTCCGAACGCGCCCGTGCACTGGCCGACCGCAGCCGCAGCAATGCGATCCTGCTCATGAACGGCCTCGATCATCAACCGCCGGATCCCCGCTCGAGTAGCCTGGCGGAGGCCATCGCCAAGAAAACGGGCTTCCGGGTGGAGCGAGCCTTGCTCGAAGATTTCGTCGACGCCGTCGAGACGTCGGCCGTTCCACGCCTGGACTGGTCCGGTGAATTGACCGGCGCACGGGTGGCGCCACTGCTGCCGGGAGTGTGGTCGACGCGAACCTGGATCAAACTGGCCAATCGCGCGGCCGAGACCGAACTCACCGGTTGGGCCGAACCCTTTGCGGCCCTTTCGGCCCGGCTCGGTGGAACGGACGAGCGCCCCGCCCTGCGCCGGGCCTGGCGCACGCTGCTTCCGAACCAGGCCCACGATTCCATCTGCGGCTGCTCGCGCGACGAGGTGCACGAGCAAATGCGCGGCCGCTTCGATAGCGCGCTCGAACTCGCCCGGGAAACCGTGGCGCGCTCGCTCGCACAACTCGCGGGAAACCCGGAGCGGCGCCCGCCCTGGTCCGTCGACTGGGATGTGGCCGTCTTCAATCCGTCCCCCTATCCGCGTACGGATCGCGTCCGGGTGCCTCTCGACCCCCACCCGTGGATGACCACTGCCCCGCGCCCGGAGGACATGCTGCACCCGGTCTTGACCCTCGAGTTGACCCAGACCTCTTACACGGCCGACCAGCAACCCGCGCGGGTTCTGCCCGCGCAGACCGGACGCGTCACCCTGGTTCCGGACCGCCCAGGAATTGATGTGGAATTCGTGGCCGAAAACATTCCGGCCCTGGGCTGGAAGCGAGTCTCACTCCGGCGCAGCGACGAAGAGATCGTCGAAGACAGGCAAAGCGTGGCAGCCGGCCACCCAGACGCATCCATCGAAGGCGGTGAATTGAGCGTAGCTGTCAACGAAACCGGTACGATCCGGATGCGCCGGGCCGGGCAGACCTTTGACGGACTGCTCGGCGTGGAAGACGTGGGCGACCGAGGCGATAGTTACGACTTCGACCCGGCCGGCGAAGACGACGTGCGAGTCGAGGACGTGGAAGTCGAGCGCGTCGTCCATCCCTCTGGCATCCGACAGCTTCTCGTCACCCGACGCCTGACGGTCCCCGCGCGACTCGAACCGCACCGCTCGGCCCGCAGTACGGACCGGAGTCCCGTCACTCTTTTCACCGAACTGACACTCGCCGCTGGTGTGCCGCGGATCGACGTGCGGGTCACGGTGGACAACAGCGCCCGGGATCACCGCCTTCGCCTGCTCTTTCCAGTGGCGGAACCCGTGACCGAATTTCGTGCGCAAACGACTTTCGGCGTGGCCACACGCGCACCGGGATCACGAGCCGACGCGGACTGGGTGCAGCGAGCCCCGGAGACGTTTCCCAACCAGGGGTTCGTGTGCCTGGGCGGCCTCGGAGTCGCAGCCCCGGGGCTTTCCGAAGCGGCCGTAATTGCCCACGGCCCGGGCCACGCCCTGGCCCTCACCCTGCTGCGCTGCGTGAGCCACCTCTCGCGCCACGACCTGACGAGCCGGCCCGGGCCGGCGGGTCCCGGCACCGAGACCCCGGGTGCCCAATGCCTGGGACGCACGCAAGCGCGGCTCGCCCTCTTCGACCCCGGCGACGTGCGTGCGGCCAACGATTTCGAACTCGGCCTGCGCGGCGTACCCTGCGGCGATGAGGCACCCCTTGCGGAGGGGGCACCGGCTTTCGAACTCTCTCCCCCGGACCTGTGGCTCTCCGCACTCAAGCCCGCCGAGCACGAGGAGGGCCTGGTGATCCGAGTGTTGAACCCGGGCGACGAGAGCCGGCGGGCAAGCCTGCAACTGTTCGGCCAACCGGCGACCGGCAACCCGGTCCGGCTGGACGAAAGCCCTGCGGCGGGCCAGGAGGACCCGAGCGTGCCGCCGCAGGCCCTGCGAAGCTGGCACCTGAGCTGACACGAACGCCCCGGTTCCGCAGCAGCCAGGCGAAGGCCCGCGATCGGGAGGACACCCTTCCCCACCGGACTCCTTTCGAGTCAGGGCCTACCTGGTGGCGGGAAGCTCCGAATAGTTGCGCGCCAAAGCGGGCCTATCGTTCGAGGGGCTCGCCGATCTGTCGACGGTCCACGCTGAGCTCTGCCCGCCTGCTACTCTCCATGAGGCCAGCATGGGATCCTCGTCTTCTCACGAACCCACAGGAATCGCCTCGGTGACCGAGGAAGTCATCACCCAGAGCCACGACGGCCTGCTCTACCACTGGGGACCGCAGGCATGGATCGACATGTTCATGTCGCGGCGAATGATCGTGGAGAAGGCGGGACAGATCATCGTCTACACCTTCTTGCCCGTGCTTCGGCTGCTCTCGGATCCCGAGAAGATCGACCTCGGCTGGGAGCACATGAAGTCACGCCGCGAGAAGGTCCGCCTCTTCGACTCGCCGCGCGAGCGCTGGCGCAAGCACTACGGCAACTTCGTGCGCGAGGCCGAGTGGGCGCTGCTGGAGCTGCGAAAGCACCTGGGCCAGCCGCAGTACGAAGAACTCGTGATCGGCACGGCCGCCTCGGGTGCGCTCGAATTCTCGCCGGGCTTCGTCAAGAGGATGAGGGACATCTCCAAGACCAAGGTCCCCAAGCAGGCCGAGCGCGTCGGCACGCCCAGCGAGCCCAGCCGCCGCCAGAAGCTGATGTTCGAGATGTTCAATCCTGCCGGCTTCCTGACCGGGCCGGCCGAGATCCGCGAATACGACGCCGCCAACGGCTCCATGCAGATGTACATCCCGGACTGCGCGTGGCACGTGTGCGGACCCGCGGAGCGGCTGCCCAATCCCGCTGCACTGCCCGAAGAAGGCTGCCTGCTGATCTGCAAGGGCTCGTTCGAACGCCTCTTCAATCAGCCCGACGGTGCGCTCTCGATGGAGTTCGAGCCACACCTGCCCGAGACCTCGTGCACGGTCAGGATGCGCTGGAAGCCCGGCTCGGCGAGCTGAGTCCGAAGGGTGTGTCCATGCTGAAGCGACTTCGGCGCAGCCTCCAGGGCTTGCGGGATGCCCACGTCCGAGAGCGCGAGCTCGAGCGTGCGCGCACGCGCGTGAGCGAGCTCGAGCGCGAGAACCAGCGGATCCGCAGCGCCATGCGGCGCTGCCTCAGCTGCGACTACCGACCCGCGGCCGACCGGCCAGAGCAGGCACGTCCCCACTGATCGCAAGCAACCGGCCTCGTCGCACAGCTGCCGCGTGAACTCACGGATCTTCCCCCCCCGTAGCCCCATCGCCTCGACGTTCCCGGGACTCGACGTTCTCCTCCAGTGGTGCCAGACAATCCCCCAGACCACAACTCCCCGATGTATCCTGCCTCACCCGGAGGATCCCCCATGCCCCGCCCCGAACTCCCCTACCGCCTCGTTGACGCCGACAACCACTACTACGAGCCCGACGATTGCTGCACCCGCCACTTGGAGGCGAACTACCGCGAGCGCGCCATCCACATCGAAACGCTCCCCGACGGCGCGCGCGAGTGGCGCTTCGGCGACAAGCCCCTCTCCTTCCACCGCGGCGCACGGGATTTCACCATCAGCCCGGGCGCGCTGCGCGCGTACTACGAGGGCAAGGAATTCGACGGCGAGTCGGCGCCGGTCGTCTCGACCGACCGGCCGGCGTACCGCGATCGCAAGGCGCGCCTGGCGACCATGGACAAGCAGTCCATCGAGGCGTCGATCATGTATCCCTCGTTCGGAGTGGCGATCGAAAGCGACATGCGCGGCGACCCGGAAGCGGCGGTGGCCAACGTGCGCGCCTTCAACCGCTTCATCGAAGAAGACTGGGGCTTCGCCTACGAAAATCGCATCTTCGCGCCGCCCCTGCTCTCGCTCGTCGACCTCGACGGCGCCTGCCAGGAGGCCGACCGGGTGCTGGCCGCCGGTGCGCGCGTGGTGGCGATGAGCCCGGGCATCCTGACGGGGCGCTCACCCGCCGACCCGTACTACGACCCGTTCTGGGCGCGGCTCAACGAGGCGCAGGTGCCCGTGGTGCTGCACATCGGTGTCAGTAGCTACATGCAGGATTGGGGAACGCTCTGGGGCGAGCCGGCGGGTGTCACTGAGACCGAGATGTCGGCCTTCCAGTACCTGACGTGCTTCGGAGAGCGGCCCATGGTGGACATGATGGCGGCCCTCGTGCTGCACAACCTGTTCGGGCGCCACCCGAACCTGCAGGTGGTGAGCATCGAGAACGGCTCGAAGTGGGTGCCCGCACTGCTCGCCAACATGGATCGCGCTGCGGCGGCCAGCATCAGTACCAAGGGCGAGGCCTCGGGCCGCTGGCTCGGCGGACCGCTTAAGGAAATGCCGAGCGAGATCTTCTGCAAGCACGTCTACGTGTCGCCCTTCTGGGAGGATCACGTGCACGGGCTCGTCGACGTCATCGGCTCGCAGCGCGTGCTGTTCGGCTCGGACTGGCCGCACCCGGAGGGCACCGCTCAGCCCCTCGACTTCCTGAGCGAAGTGGAGGGCCTGCCCGACGAGCAGGTGCGACACATCATGCGCAGCAATACAGCCGATCTGCTCGGGCTCGAGCGCTAGGCGCTGCGGCGTATCGGCACCCGCGAGCGCTGCACTCCTCGGGCTGATGGAGAGCACAGGAAGTTCAAGCTGCGTTTTCGCCAGGTCCGAGTGAAGTTCAAGCTGTATTTTCGCCAGGTCCGAGTAGTAGACATTCAGTCCAATAGAGATGGAGAGCACAGAAAGTTCAAGCTGCGTTTTCGCCAGGTCCGAGTGAAGTTCAAGCTGCGTTTTCGCCAGGTCCGAGTAGTAGACATTCAGTCCAATAGAGATGGAGAGCACAGGAAGTTCAAGCTGCGTTTTCGCCAGGTCCGAGTAGTAGATATTCAGTCCAATAGAGACGGGCGATGGGACCAGGCCCCGGTACAGGGCGAGCCTGATTTGTCATTTTCCGAAGCGGGGAGATGTCAGCTGCGCTTGGCTTGGTCGCGGATGATCTTCACGCCCGCTGGGTCCACTGGCATGCCGTGGACCTGGGCGTTGTGGCTGTGGCCCAGCTGCTGGAGCGACATCGCGGCCTGAAGCGCCTGCCAGAACCCCTGCGCATCCTGCGTCTGGTTCACCGATTGCTTGGCGAGTCTCAAGCCCATCGACGGCCTCGAAGCCACCCTGCCGGCGAGGTCGAGTGTGAAGTCTTCGAGTTCTTCTCGCGAGACGACGTGGTTGAGCATGCCGAGGCTCTTGCCTTCCCGTGCGGAGATCGCATCGCCGGTAAAGAGCATCTCCTTCGCTTTGCGCACGCCGAGCTCCCAGGGATGAGCGAAGTACTCGACCCCGTTGACGCCGAATGCGACCACTGGATCCGAGAACTGCGCGTCTTCGCTGGCGACGACCAGATCGCAGATCCACATGAGCATCAGTCCTCCGGCAATGACCTTGCCCTGAACCTGCGCGATGGTGGGCTTCGGCAGGTTTCGCCACCGCCAGCACATCCCCAGGTAGATCTCGTGCTCGAGCGCCATGTGCCGAGGGGGCCGCCGATGGATCTGTCGCACGAACTCCTGGCTCAGGCGTATCGCAGGAGGTGCGGATCCCACGGTTTCTGGAGGAACGGGGCAATCGCTCCGTCCCTCACTCGCCGAAGGCGTCGCCCCAGCCGTCCCGGAATGCCATCTTCGCAACCGGACGGCGCGAGATAGTCCCGTGGCCGGACCCGACCGGGTAACCAATGGGAACGAACGCACAGGTGTACCAGCCGTCGGGAATGTCGAGGAGGGCCTTCACCTCCGACTCGGCGAAGCACAGCAGGGTCGTTAGGGTGCAGCCGAGTCCTTCTGCGCGACACGCCAGCAGTGCGTTCTGTACGGCCGGATACACCGAGCCCCCGCCCACCACGCTCGGACGGTCGAGTCCGGTGTCGGTGATCGCCATGCGTCCCGGGTTGAAGCAGAAGACCAGGATCGCCGGCGCCTCGTGCAGGTGCTCGGCGAGATGGTCTGCCGCCGCCATCATGCGCTCCTGCTTGGCTCGCACCTCACCGGCCAGGTGCTCGATCCCCGCCCGATGCTCTTTCGCGTACTGCTTCCAGGGGCCGACGTAGAGTTCCTGCAGGCGCTTCCGCTTTGCGGCGTCCTGCACGACGATTACCCGCCAGGGCTGGACGTTGCCGCCACTGGGTGCCCAGGTTGCCGCCTGCAGGACGCGTCCGAGCACGTCCTCCGGAATCGGATCCGTTCGCAGGCGGCGAACCGCCCGCAGCGTACTCATGGCTTCGTAGAGACCGACGTCGCTCATGGGGATTCCTCCGATCCGGCGTGCAGGCGCTCGCGGATCTCGGCAATGGCGTCGATGCCCGCCTCCACCGACTCCGCCAGGGGCATCAGGTTGAAGAAGCGGCAGCCCGCTGGGGCATACCGGGCGAGGAAGTCCGCGATCTCGCCGGGCTCGCCGTACGGGCTGTACTTCTCGAAGCGCTCGAAGGGAACGCGGTAAATGCTCTCCATGCCCCGGGCAAGACGAGTCCGGGCACGATCGCGATTCGCGTCCACCGAGAGCCACACCTGCAGCCCGTGATGCTCGGGGACGGATCGTCCCGCCGCCGATGCGTGCTCGTCCACCTCGGCGGCCGCCCGGGCAAAGCGCTCCGGCGAGCACCAGACACCCAACCATCCATCGCCGAGGCGTCCGGCCCGACGGATCGCCGCATCCGAGCGACCACCCACGACGATCGGGACAGCCGGATCCGGGGCTGGCACGATGCGGGCCGAGTCGAACTCGAAGAACTCTCCCGCGTGGGAGATCGGCTCGCCAGAGAGCAATCCCTGCAGCACCGTCAGGCACTCGTCGGTTCGGCGGCCTCGCGTGCGGGGATCGACCCCGCAGATCTCGATCTCGTGCCGGTCTTCACCGCCCACTCCGACTCCCAGCACCAGCCGACCCGGCGCGGACTCGCATAGGGTCGCGATCTGCCGGGCAACGGGAACGGGATGACGAAGCGCCAGCAGGTACACCCCGACCACCACCTGCAGGCGAGGTTCGAGACCTGCGATCAGTGCCGCCTGCACCAGGCCGTCCATGCCGATGCCCACGTGGAAGCTCACGTGGTCGGCGACGAAGACGTGGCTGCAGCCTGCGTCCACGACGCGCCCGAAGTGTCCGGCCCGCTCGGAAACCGGCGCCCGGAGTATCTCGGGCGATGCGAGCATGCCGACCCGGGGCTTCAAAGCAGCGCGGTGTCCGTCTCGAGACCCAGGAACAGACGCCCGGTCAACTCGCGGACCGGCGGAGCCACCATCATGTGCTGGGTCGCGACGTGCACGTCCCGGAAGATGCGCTGGAGGGGCGAGCGGCGGTACACCGAGGTCCCTCCGGAGACGTGGTACATGAGGTCTACGGCTTTCGCGCACTCCCACACCGTGTGGGTGGTGGCCAGGCGGATATCGCACCGGCTCTCGACCGGCATGCGCCCTTCGCCCTTCGCGATCTCGTAGGCCGCTTCGATCGTCTCGTAGTAGTAGCCGCGCACGGACCGAAGGATCGCCTCGGCGGACGAGACGTCCGCTTGGGTGCTCGGCCGATTCGCCAGGGTGCGCGAGCTGCCGACCGGTGTCTTGGCGTTCGCAAAGCTGACGACCTCATCGATCGCGGCGCGCGCCAGACCGAGGGTCACGGCCGCGATGCCCATCGCCAGCAGACCGAACTGAGGAAAGGCATACAGGGGCGACCGCAACGGCTTGCCACCGGCGAGACCGATCGCCCGGGATTCCGGGACGAACAAATCGTTCATCGCGAAGTCCGTGCTGCCGGTACCCGACAGGCCCGAGACATCCCAGGTATCGAAGAACTCGACCTCACTCTGGGGCACGAGCATCATCCGCGAGCGCGGCGTGCCGTTCGGCATGGTCTCGGCGACCCCGTCGCGCACCACCTGACAGCCACCCATCACCCAGTCGGCGTTCAGGGTGCCGGATCCCCACTGCCAGCGGCCGTTGACCCGGAAGCCGCCGTCGGCGACGTCGGCTTTCCCGCGCGGCGCGAACACACCCGAGAGCATTACTTCCTCGTTGAAGAAGACCTCGGCGGCCGCCTCCGCGGGCAGGTAGGCGAGCACGCTGCCCGACGTGGCCCCGATGAAGACCACCCAGGCCGCCGAGCCGTCGGCCCGGGCGAGGGTCTCGACCACCCGCATCGAGTCCATCGGAGGCGCCTCGAAGCCACCGTACACCTCCGGGACGCACAGGCGATAGAAGCCCGCCTTGGCGAACCTCCGCGACCACTCGTCGGGAAGCCGGCGGGCGGCCTCGATGTCCGCGGCGGCGGTGCGAAGGTCGTCGACCATCTTCTCTGCAGCAGCGGCGAATGTCGTCATGTCAGCTCGCCAGCCCCAGACGGTTCGCGATGTTGTTCCGTTGCATGTTCGAAGAGCCTCCTACGATCGGCATGCCGAGCAGATCCCGCACGTGCCGTTCCATTGCGTGCCCCTCCGAGAGTCCGTAGGCCCCCATCACCTGCTGGCACGTGAGTGCGATCTGCACGGCCGTCTCGGCGACGAAGAGCTTTGCCATGGAGGTCTCGACACTACACGGCCGATCCGCCTGGGCCAGGCCCGTTGCGTGGTAGAGCATGTGTCGGCAGGCCTGGAGCTTCGTCCGGGCGTCCACGAGGGCGTGCCGGACCGCCTGGTGCCCGCTGATGGGCTTGCCGAACTGGACGCGCTGCTGGGAGTACGCCCAGGCCTCTTCGACCGCCGCCCGGGCGATTCCATAGGTGACGGCCGTGATCTCGAGCTTCTCCACGTCGAGCGCCTGACCGACGAGCATCCCCCAGCCGCGATTCCAGCCGCCCTCCCCTCCCACCAGGTTCGAAGCCGGAACCCTTACATCCTCGAAGATCACGTCGCTCGAGAGCGTGTAGCGGAGATTCACGTGGTCGATGGCATGAAGGGTGACGCCCGGCGTGTCCGGCGGAACGAGTACGAAGGAGAGGTTCTCGTAGCGGCTTCCGCTCGGATCGCTGTTGACGAGGCAGTAGATGTAGTCGGCGAAATCCGCGCCCGTGCACCAACGCTTGAAGCCGTTCAGGACGATCTCACTCCCGTCTCGGCGGGCGGTCGTGCGCACGCTGGCGAGATCGCCACCGACGTCGGGCTCCGACAGCCCGTAGGCGAAGCGCATCTTCCCGGCGGCGAGCCTGGGCAGGAGATCGCGCTTCTGCTCCGGAGAGCCGTTCTCGGAGATGTTCACTCCGCCGTAGAACGCGCAGTGGATGAACGGCCCCGCGGCGAACGCGCCGGCCTGACACAGCTCCTCGATGACCGCGACAGCCCCGAGCAGGTCCCGGCCCTCACCGCCGTACTCCGCGTCGACGGTGAGACCGCAGACGCCCAGGGACGCGAGCTTCGCGAAGAGCTCCTCGGGGAAGCGATGCTCGAAGTCCCACCGACGCACGTCCTCCGGAGCCATCTCCTCGCGGACGAAGCGACGCAGGGTCTCGCGCAGCTGAAGGACGTGTTCCGGCTCGTCGTAGGTCACAGGCTCGTGATGCTAGCGTCTGACCCACCTTCCAAGTATGGAGTGGGGATGACGGACGACTATCGCGCGCTCGATTTCGAGCACCTGGGCGACGTCCTCCGGATCACGATCGATCACGGAGACGACGGCCTCAACGCCGTCGATGGGGTCCTCCACGAGGAGTTCAGCCGGCTCTTCCGGGAGCTCAAGCGCGAGAATCGAGCCCGGGCGATCGTGCTCACGGGGCGGGGACGCACCTTCAGCGCCGGCGGAAGCTTCGACTGGTTCCCGAGCCTCCAGGACCCGGCCGCCCTGGAGCACTTGCGCCGCGACGCCAAGCAGATGATCTGGGACCTGCTCGACGTCGAGATTCCGATCGTGGCGGCCGTGAACGGGCCGGCCGTGGGGCTCGGTGCCTCGCTCGTGCTCCTCTGCGACGTCATCTACATGGCGGACAGCGCGAGCATCGCCGATCCCCACGTCCGGGTGGGCATCGTCGCCGGCGACGGCGGCACCGCCATCTGGCCGATGGCCGTCGGACCGGCCCGGGCCAAGGAGTACCTGCTCACGGGCGACGCCGTCTCGGCGGCGGAAGCCGAGCGTCTCGGACTGGTGAACCGCGTCGTCCCGGCAGACGCGCTCCAGGAAGAAGCCCTGGCCTTTGCGAACCGTCTGGCGGCAGGCGCTCCCCTCGCCATCCGCTACACCAAGCAGGCAGTCAACAAGCTCGTGAAGGACTCCCTGAACGTCGCCTTCGACACTGCGACGGCCCTCGAACTCGTCACGTTCCGCAGCGAGGACCACCGGGAGGCCCTCGCCGCCATCAAGGAGAAGCGAAGGCCGAAGTTCAGCGGCCGCTAGCTGCCGCGAGTGGAGCCCGCATCAAGCTGCTCCGAAGAGCGATGCCGGCCCCCGCCGATGCGCATCGTGACGATCCCGCAGCACTTGCCTTCTCGCATGAGTTCACGCAGGAGCAGCCCCGTCATCCCGAAGGGACGGGGGCACGGTCATTTCGACCCTCCGGTTCACCCCGCCTCATCACGATGGCAGGGTGTCCGGCTCCATCTGTAATTTCACAATCACCCTGTTCATGCCGAAGTGTGCCGCGTCTTCGCGTCGTGCCAGCGCTCCAGCATGGCGCGCATGCGCAGCGGACTGTAGATGTCCTCTTCGAAGCGCCACTGCCCGCCGCCGGCGTACTTGAGACGGGTGTAGCTCTTCTCCTGGTAGTCACGCCCGTCGCCGGGATCCGCCATGATATTTCGATACTCGAGCACGACCCAGCCCCGCTCTTCGTCGATGACGGTCCAGGGCATGGGGAAGTTCACCATGTGATCGACGGGGTAGACCCCACAGTGGCGGTCGATCCACTCTCGCACCGCGTCGCGCCCGTCGATCTGCTCTGTGAAGCCGTCGTAGCCGAAGCCAAGCTCGCGATGCACGACGTCTTCGGTGAAGCACTGCAACCACTCCTCGTGATCGCCGCCGGTGAACGCGCGGTTGCCGACCTTCTCGAAGTGCTTCACGGCCTGCTCGATCTCGGCTCGCGACCACTGGGCGCCGCCATCGGTCTCCCACACCTCGGCGTGCAGCTGCGAGATGTCCGTCGCTGCGGGATCGGGCATCGCCAGGCCCTCGGCCTCGCAGCGGTGCCGAGTATGTAGCCAGAGGCTGATCATCCTGCCCATGCGCAGCGGGTTGTAGACGTCCTCTTCAAAGGCCCACTGCATGTTTCCGCCGTACTTCAGACGCGTGTAGTTCTTTTCTTCGAACACCTCGCCGTTTCCGGGATCACGCATGCGGTTGCGCCATTCGCAGACCACCCAGCCCCGCTCGGCATCGATCAGGTACCAGGGAACCGGCCAGAATTTCATCTGACTGTGCGGGAAACGTGCGATGTGCCCGTTGATCCACTCGCAGACGGCATCTCGTCCCCGGATCTCGGTTTCCCAGCCGTTATTGAAGCCGTACCCGAAGTCGCGAAACGTGACATCTTCCGTGAAGCACTGGAGCCATTCTTCAAGGTCACCCGAGACGAAACAACGATCCGTCGCGTCCCTGAAGTTGTGAAACGCAGCTTCCAGCTCATCGCGAGACCAATCCGCCATCACGTGCCCTCCCCTATCGAAGACTCGTCCGCCGCAGCATCGCGACGTTCGATCGGGCCACCCTAACAGAGTCGTTGCACCCCAGTCGATCACCCAGCCGAACCAGCTCCGCTCGCCCCGCAGGGCGAAGCATTCGACCTCCAACGTGATGGCCGTGGCCAGCTTTGGCAGCATGCAGACCCGGATCGCGCGACAGAGCAGCCAGAAAGCTCAAGATCCATTTTCCTTCGGGCCCGGCAAGTCGGCATACCGTCAAATCGGAACTGGCTCGGGGATCAGGCCCCAGTACGGAACCTCCGGCGGACCTGCATTGTGGTGCGTGCGGTGGCACGATGCGCACCGATTTCTGCGGGGCGAATGCCGCGCAGGAGCACCGCTTGCGGTAGGCCGGAGCGCACTCACGAGATAGCCTGCACCGAGAAGTACGGCGCAAACCCGCTGGATCCGAATTTTGATATCTTCGAGGTGGTCACGAGCGCGACGCCGTCGGCCTTACCGGCGCGCACTTCCGCAAGCCCAAGGAGTTCCATGGATCCCCTTCCGGACGTCTCCGACGGACCCATCGGCCAGATCGCATATTCGTCAGCCAACCCCTTCGAAATCCACCACATCCTGTGCGCTCTCGATGCAGCCCCCGCGCAGCCAATGTTTGGTTCCCTGCTGGTGCCCGAGCACGCGAGCCGCGAGCCGATGCCGTGCGTGGTGGCCTGTCATGGAAGCCTCGGCTGGCGAGGTCACCACCACGAACACATCGTGCGCTGGCTCGAGAGTGGGATCGCGGTCTTTCGCGTGCACAGCTTCGAGGCGCGCAGTGTCGCGAGCGTCGTCGAGGACCAGATGGCCGTCACCCACGCCATGCTGCTTGCCGATGCCTACCGGGCCCTGGCCCTGCTCGTGCGACATCCGCGCATCGACGGTAGCCGGATCGGGCTCGCGGGTTGGAGCCTCGGCGGCACCGTGGCCCTCTACGGCGCCTGGTCGCCCATCGCCGAAGCATTGGCCCCGGACGGCGAACGGTTTGCCGCGCACCTGCCCGTCTATCCGGCGGCCCACCTGCGCCCCGAAGAAAAGCGCTGGACGGGCGCGCCCGTCCGGGTGCTGCACGGTGCCGAGGACAACTACACGCCGCTGCACTTCGTCCTCGAACTCGCCGACGAACTGCGGCCGTACGGTGTGGAGATCGACGTGCGCGTCTACCCGGGCGGCCACCACGCGTTCGATTCCGTGGAGCCCAAGGCGTGGCTCCCTGGCGCAGTTCGGCTCGGCCGGCGCACCGTGACCATCGACACTCTCGGCGACATGTGGGTCGAGCTGGCCGACGGAACACGCAAGAGCCTGAACGAACCCAGCGAGCGACTGGCGGGCTTCCGCGCCGCTGCCAACCTCGGTGCCCACATCGGCGGCCACTGGGAGGCCCGCCGCCAGGGTCTCGCCGACAGCGACGCCTTCTTCCACGAAACGCTTCTCGGTGGAGCATAGGAAGCACAAGCTGCGTTTTCCCCGGGTCCGATGAGTAGAGATTCCGTCAAATGGGGATTGGGGAGGGGCGGGCCCTCAATACAGGTATGCTCTTGTGATCGCTATGAGAGAGCCGATACCCGACGCGTGCCTCCGCGAGGAAGGTCGCACCTGAGAACTGGTTTCCTCTGTGGGCCTCAGCCTGGAATGCTGCGCGGAGTTCTTCGCATGATCGCGCTCCTCCTCGTCTGCGCCTCTCCCACCGCGGCAGGTGAAGCAGTAGACCCGCCGAGTACTTCGCATTTTCAACGCGGGTCCATCCATGCCGGATTGGCAGTGGGCTACGGGATCGGCTTCCGGTTCGGAAGTAAAGCCGATCGGAAATTGAGCCGAGAACTCGCGGGGGTCAGGCTGATCGAGTTCCTTCCGCGCATCGGCCTGGGTGTCACCAATCCGCTGGGGGTCGGTGCATGGTACAGCGGAAACGTAGAGCTCCTCGTTGAGGGTGTCTTCTTCCACAACACCGCGCAGAATCACGGTGTCGGCGGAGGGATCGGAAGCACTCTGCGATACAACTTCTTGTTTGCGGACAGGATCGTTCCCTTCCTCGATGCCAACTTCGGAGTCCTCGGCATGAACCTCGACCTGAACCGCCAATCCGACGGATTCAACTTCAACGTCGGCTTTGGCGGAGGGGTGCATTGGTTCGTATCCCACAGGGTTGCGATCAGTACGGAGCTGCGCTGGCAGCACATCTCGAACATGGGGACCAAGCATCCCAATGATGGCATCAACAATGCGCTGGTCGTGGTCGGTGCCAGCTACTTCTTCCCCTGATCACCAGTCATCGCTCCCCCGCACCGGGCCCTGATCCCCTTGCCCGCCTCTACTTGACAGAATCTCTACTTATCGGACCCAGGGAAAACACAGCCTGAACTTCCTATCCGCGAATCGCCGCGCGCCTCTGGAAGAAGCTCGTAACACCCGTAGGTGGTCGGGAAGTCCAAGCCTGCCTCCCAGACCTTCGCGATAGGCGGGCGGCCGCCTTCGCGATAGGCGGGCGGCCGCCTTCGCGATAGGCGGGCGGCCGAAGCAAAGCCTGAAGTCAGCCACGCGCTCCGCCTCCCAGCGGTCTCACGCGGCCCTGCCGCCGGGGGTGAACCCCGGACGTGCGGTGGGATTCAGTGCGTTCGACCCGCTCGGACTCTCATCCGTGAGCCGACGGAGGGCCCGGGGTTGAGGGTCGTGGGGAAGCCAATCGCGCGGGGCGAAACCGCCGGGGAGGGAGATTTTACTGCCACCTCGGCGAAGAGGGTCAACAGACTTCGTGCGGACCGCTCCCAGGAAAACTGCGCCACACGATGGCGGCCGCGCTTGACCATAGCCGTCGGAGCAGAAATCGAGGTCAGGACGTCCTCCATGGCAGTAGCCATGGAGCGCTCGTCGAACGGGTCACCGTAGATGGCAGCGTCACCTGCAATTTCTCGGAATACCGGGATGTCCGCAGCGACGAGCGGTACCTCACTCGCCATCGCCTCGAGCAGGGGATGACCGAATGTCTCGAGGTGCGAGGGAAAAACGAAGAGTGATGCCTCCTGGTAGAAGGCCTTCACGTCGCGATAAGGCACCTCACCCAGGATGTGGATCATCTCCGCGAGGTCGCCCGTCTCGGCCCGTGCCTTTTCCATCTTGCTCGCATAGGCCGGATCCTGATTGTCGCCTACGATCACGAGTTCGGGAACGTCGGGAAGCCTGCGTGCCAGTTCGGCGTAGGCCCGGATCAGCCGCACGTAGTTCTTGTACGGATAGATCGAACTCACGGAGAGGATGAAGGCGCGCTCTCGTACGGGCTTCACCTGGTCGCTCCACCGTGGGACGTTGATGCCGTGATGAACGACGCGACGCTTGTTCTCGGGCAGGCCGATCGAATCGCCGATCCAGCGCGCCGAATCCTCGCTCACGAAGAGAATCCGGTCGCACCTGCGTGCCGAGAGTCGTGCCAGCCGGTTCAGGGCACGCAACCGCACCTGTTGCTTCAAGGGCAGCCCCTGGCCCTTACCGAGGGTAAAGACGTTCGGGTTGCGAAACGCGGCAAGCGTCGGGCAGGAGGCATTGAGAGGTGCCATTTCGCCTGCGGAGAAATAGACGTCTGCCCCCCACTCGGCCGCCTGACGCGCGGCCTGGCGATAGGTAAAGCGCAGTCGGTCGCGAAGGCCCAACTGCCCCAGAAAGCGGACTTCGACATTATCGGACCGGGGAATCGAGTCGGCGACCTGCTCGTCTCCCGCCGCAATCAGGAACTTGGCATCGGGGGCCAGGCGTGAAAGCTCGGGGATCACATTCACGAGGTAGGTAAACCCGCCCCCGCGACGCGCCATAGAACCGTCTATCCAGAAGCGTTTCGGGGGAGCCTCCATTGATAGGGAAGTGGCGGCCGACGAGGAAAAATGGCAACCCGCCGGTAAGATTTCCGGGAAAACGGGTTCCCCCATGTTCTTGCGTATCGACGGACCGAATCCAGACTTAAGAAGCGTGGCCTAATCACCACAAGAGATAGTCCCCTCGGGGGCACTACTAGTCGGCTTCAAATCGCTATCCCCGCGGGGTCATGCCTGATCGGCGCTTGCTCCCAGGCCTCGCGGGACTCGAGACCGACGCCGGCACCGCGAATGTGGCGCGCTGCGTGACCGAGGCGTTGGACGAGGACTGCGGCGAGCGCCGGACCGGACGCGCCGACCGGGTGCTGCTCCTCGATGACGCGGGCCAGCCTCCGGCGACGCCGGTGCGAGGCGAGCAATAACTCGTGGGCGGGAACTAGGCGCGCTTTACCTGGCGGTCGGTGGGGGCATGCGGGTGTCGGCGGCCACGCACTCGCGAATGCACCGAACGGGAGGCTGGCGCGATCGGCAGACGTTGGCGAGCGATCGTGCCCTTGTTTTCGCCGTTGGCGTACATTCGCTTGCCCACCCCCGTACTGGGCCTCTTCCCCTCACCCGCCTCTATTTGACAGAATGCTTACTACTCGGACCCAGGAAAAACACAGCCTGAACTTCCTATCCGCATTCAGTTGCCCCAGGAACGAGGTGATGGGTGGAGGCGCTATGCTAACGCGCCTCCCCAGTGGCCCAGTTCAGGTCGGCCTTCGTCATGGTCTCCACAAGCTGCTGGAAACTCATCTTCCGCTTCCAGCCGAGCTTATGTTCAGCCTTGGTGGGGTCGCCCAGGAGGAGATCGACTTCAGCCGGGCGGAAATATCGCGGGTCGACTCGCACCAGGACCTTGCCGCTCTCGACCTCTCTTCCGATCTCATCGCAGCCTTCGCCTTCCCAGGCGATCTGATAGCCGCACACCTGCGCGCTCAGCTCGACGAACTCTCGCACGCTGTGGGTCTCCCCGCTCGCGATCACGTAGTCGTCCGGTTGGTCCTGCTGCAACATCAGCCACATCGCTTCGACGTAGTCCTGTGCGAACCCCCAATCTCGCTTGGCCGACAGATTTCCCAGGCGAATGTGATCGAGTTGACCCGCCTTGATGCGAGCCATGCCCATGGTGATCTTGCGGGTCACGAAGTTCTCGCCGCGGCGCGGTGACTCGTGGTTGAAGAGGATCCCGTTGCTGGCGTGCATGCCGTAGGCTTCGCGGTAGTTCTTTACGGCCCAGAAGGCGAACAGCTTGGCGACGGCGTAGGGTGAGCGGGGATGGAAGGGAGTCTCCTCGGTTTGGGGGATCTCGTGGACCTTCCCGTACAGCTCGGAGGTCGATGCTTGATAGAAGCGCGTCGCCAACTCCTGGGAGCGGATCGCCTCCAGCAGCCGAAGCGTACCTATGCCATCCACGTCGCTCGTGTATTCGGGCTGCTGAAAGGAGACCCCCACATGGGATTGGGCGGCCAGGTTGTACAATTCCTGTGGTTGGGTCTCCCTGAGGAGGCAGTTGAGGCTACTGGAGTCACCGAGGTCTCCGTAGTGGAGGATGAAGACCTTTCCCTCTTCCCGCGCTCGCTCGCGCAGCGGCTCGATACGTTGTCGATTGAACTGAGAGGTCCTCCTCACCATCCCATGGACCTCGTAGCCTTTCGCGAGCAGCAGTTCCGCCAGGTAGGCTCCATCTTGTCCGGTGACGCCGGTGATCAGTGCGACCAGGTTGTTCATGCCTATTCCTCTTGCATACCTTTCAGCTTCTTCCGTGGGAAAACTCAGTGCCTTGCCCGAAACCCTATCACTCATGCCTTTCTCCGTCGGAGCTCGGTTGACATCTTTTCGCGCGGAGTCGCAGTCATGAAAGCACCCATCTCCTGGGGACCAACCCGTACCGGGCCTGATCCCCTCGCCCGCCTCCATTGGAAAGAATGCCTACTTATCGGACCCAGGGAAAGCGCAGCTTGAACTTCCTATCTGCCACCTGCTTTGCCAAGGTCCGGAGCGTGATCCTGGAGATGCCGATCAGCAACTCGTTGTGTGGCACAAAAATGACGAGACGGAGGGGCTGCGAGCGGTTCGTGCAGCGGTGCAGCGACTTCGGAAATTCCAACCCCTTCGGCGACTTCGAGCTGCTCTTCCCGGCGGCCACGATGGCACTCGGGAGCGTCGACATTGCGGTGCTCTACTGCGACTGCACGTGCGAATCGACCAGCATCCGGTGCTCTCCGGCAAGATCCCGCCGAATTTCGTCTTTTCGCCTCCAGTCATACGCATCTCGTTGGCTGGTCGCTCCTCAGTACTGGAGTGCCAGCGCCCAGGTGACTCGTGGTGTAGTGGCCGCGGCCGGTAGTACCAGTTGACCGTATCAAACGGTCAGGTAAGTATCGATTCGCTCGTAGCCCTCCCACTCCTGGCTTCTTTTTGTCTTGTCAATTCTGGGCGCAGGCTTGTTCTGGTCGGAAAGACGGAACAATTGGCAGACTCGGAACTGATTCGAAGCGGGGCCGCTGGGCAGCAGCCCTATCTGGTCTCTGGACCGATTTCGAGTTTGAAGAGATCCTTGAAAGCGGCGCAGTAGTCGGAATCTTCCTCGTGGCGGCCCAGTTCGACCCATTCTTCGTCGCTGATCCGGGCGCGTCCCGCACACAATTCCTCACCACCCCAGGCACAGGAGTGGCGGAGCGTGGGCTCGGCGTTCTCGAGGGCACCCAGAATCACCTCGGCCACCTCCTCGGCGCGCACATTGGCCGCAATGCCCGCCGCGTAGAACTGAAGCATGCGGCGGTAGGCAGTTTCATACACGGTGGGCGTGGGGTGCCCCACATTCTTGGGAAGAATGGCGGTGCGCGTAACTCCAGGCTCAATGATGGAAACCCGAATGCCAAATGGTGCGACTTCTTGCGCCAGGCTTTCGCTCAGACACTCTACCGCCCACTTGGACGAGGAGTAGATCACCTGAGCCAGGGCTGCGATCCGGCCGGCTACGGAACTGATATTCACGACGTGTCCGGATCCCTGTTCACGCATCGCGGGAAGTACCGCCTGGGTACAGCGGATGATGCCCCAGAAGTTCGTATCGAAGACGATTTTGGCTTCCTCGATGTCGACATCCTCAAGTGTCGCGTTCATGCCAATCCCGGCATTGTTGATGAGGACATCGACGGGGCCCGAGTTCGAAAGCAGTTCTCCCAGGGCCTTCTTGACCGAGTTGTCGCTATTCACATCGAGTTCGATGGGCCGAACATTCGCCTTCTCTTCTGCAGCCAGTTCCAGAAGCCGCTCGGCCTTGTCGAGGTTGCGCATACCTGCGAAGACCTCGTAGCCGCGTGCGCCAAGGTGCACGGCGGTGGCCCGTCCAATACCTGAGTTGGAACCGGTAATGAGTACGCGCAGCATGGTGGAGTTTTCTCCTTGGAGGGAAGCGATCTAGTCAGTCGGTTGCGGGAAGGCCGAGAGCCGATTGTGCAAGCATAGGAAGTTCAAGCAGCGTTTTCCTTGGGTCCGACCAGTAGACATTCTGTCAAATAGAGGCGTGCCTTCCCAAAAAAAACCATCCAGTGCCGCGGGACATTTTGCCGCTCCTGCTGAGTCGCGTCGCGCATTGCTGCAAACATCCTATTCCCCCGCAACCCCTTGCTGATACGTCCTGCTCTGGATCGTCAAAATCTGGCAGGTGGAGACAATTCCAAGAGCCCACCAGAGACGGAGTTCGGGCATCTCCGACGGCACGCTCGCCAATCTGACCCGAATCCTGGCATACCGCCATCCGGCAACTAACGACCCTAACTGCACTTACCGTGGGCTGTATTGTGCATGTGATCGGAACGTCAGAACACCGAACAATGGTCGAACAGTTCGAACATGAAATGGTAAAGAATTGCAATCGTCTGGTTGAAACATAACCGGACACATTCCCTCGTCGGAGTAAAGATTTTTCGACTGTTGGTATTGACTTACTGTCACGATCGCAGAGCCTTTCTACTGCATCAACTGTTTCCGAGCTGTCCGTGTGATCTGGATGCAACTGGAAACAACGCTCGAACCTTCCGCTGACCCTGATGGACCCGAGCGGGCCCGCACCGTGCGGCAGTGGACACTCCGATCTCGATCCCGGCAATATCGACGACTAAGGGCCGACAACCCTCCCCGCCAGACCTCCCCAGGGTCCGGGCTACGGAACCTTCTCCCAAAGTTGCAACGCCGACGGCCGTTGCCCGAGCACCCCTCGATCCAGAGCCCGGCCCCGATAACCGGCATCCCGATTGCCCGGGCAGCGCAACCGTTCGTGGGCAACGAGATGGCAGAGAAGCAGAGTGACTCTGAACTGCTCCGCGTTGGATCAGACATCCTGTCACGATTCGGGAAGGCGCCACCCTTGACGCGGATCGAGACGGACGCGAACTCGTTGGCGTATTAACTGCCCTCAACCTGGACCAGGCCATGAATCGACTCGAAGATCTCATCGGCTCGCGATCGAACCTCTGAGATGAAGGCGTCGCGGGTCGAAATCAGAGATCGCACCGACGTCGTGACGGCTCGACGCGACGGCCGGGACATGGCCCGGGCGTTGGGTTTTGGCTCTGCCGATCAAACGCGGCTGGCAACTGCCATCTCGGAACTCATTCGCAACGTCATTCAGTATGCCGGCTTCGGCTTCTGCGTGATCGAGAACGCTTCGAGCCCAGAATTCGTGGAGGTCCGTGTCGTCGTCGGCGACTCGGGACCCGGCATTCCCGACCTGCAGGAGGCACTTCGTGACGGCTTCAGTACCGGAGGTGGGCTTGGTTCGGGACTTCCCAGAACACGTCGGCTGGTCCATTCCTTGGACATCATTTCGGAGCCCGGCAATACACGCGTAGAGATCACTGTAAGGAGAAGCCGATCGTGAGTCGGGTTCATCACCAAGAGAGGTCTCGGGGGGACAGCCCGGCATACAGCGGCTGATGGATGCGGTCGAAATCGAATCGCGAGAGGGGGCAGGCACGCAAGTGATCTGTCAAAAGTGGAGCCCGTGCAGATAGGATCTACATCCCGGGCCTTTCCGGGCAGTAATTGCTGCGGTGATCAAGCGGGTCAGTGACTTCGCAACTCCCTTCTCAGTAGTACCTGCGGCATCGTTTGACAGAGGCTATGCGAGGTTCAGGCCGGAGACGGCCGTGCGGGACATGCTGAAGGAGAGGCACCCCGAAGACCTGCAGGAGATAGGGGGAACGCTATGAGGAGATCCATCGCGCTGCACAGTCTGGCGGACGCATGAGCGGCGAAGGCGGTAACTCGAGAGTACAGGAAGTTCGAGCTGCGTTTTCGCTAAGGGCGATAAATAGACATTCTGTCAAATAGAGGAAGCCGAGAGGATCGGGGCCCAGTACGGGGCTCGACATCCGAGTATGGGCGTTATGTCAATCCCTGCGAGAAACCTGGGGCTTCGCTGAGAATCAGCCGCGAAATCATCGCCGACGTGGTGTCGACGGCCGCATCGACTTTCTCTTGCGGGGCCTCACCGAGAACCAGCCGGGCGGCGATCCACTCGACGGATGTGTGAATCACGAACGAGGCCGACGAGACGTCGGCCACATCGGACAGGCCTTCCTCCCGCAGCACTTCCAAGAGCTGTTCGATGGCGTCGATGAGCGGGCGTTCGATGGCCTCTATCGCATCCCGAACCAGCGGATCCTTGAAGTAGCGCTCCCAGAGAATGCGCTGGAGCCCGGGTTGGAACCGGCGGGTCTTGAGGGCCGTCTCCACCAGCGCCCTCACCTTCAGCCGCAGGTCGCCCTGGCGCCAGAGCTCCGGGGCCAGCCCAGCGATGATTTCGCGTCTCATCTGATCCAGTGTTTCTTGGAGAATCTCGAGCAGGATCGACCGCTTGTCGGCGAAGTAGCTGTAGACGCTGCCCACCGCTACGCCGGCGAGCTGGGCGATGGCGGCGGTGGTGGCGTCGTCGTAGCCCAGTTCCTCGAAGGCGCGAGTCGCCGCGTCGAGAATCCGGGCACGGGTTCGACGGCTGCGGGCTTGCTGGGGGATCCGCACCTCCCCCGGTGCGGGGCTATCGGGTCTGGACGGGCTGGCCACGGCTCCAGGCTAGCCCAATCAGGCCTCAAAAATGCAAAAAATATGAACTTGAGCTCGATTTCCTATTGACATACTAAGACGCTGAATTACGGTCCTTTCCACACTTCGTGGCCCCCCCCAAATACGAGGTTTTTCCGATGACCAGCAATCCCATCTCCGCCGCAGAGAACAGCGATCTCGACGTCCTCCACACCGCCTTCGACACGAATTTCACCTGGAACTATGGGACTCAGAAAGAGGGCCTGCGGGCGCTCTACGAGAAGGCGAAAACCGAGCAATGGAATGGCGCCGAACTCGCATGGGACTCCCCGGTGGAGCCCGAGGGCGACATCATCCCTCAGGTCTTCAACCCGCTTCAGGACTACGCGCCCTACAAGAAGCTCAGCGCCAAGGAAAAGGCTCGCTTCAAGCACGGCCAGCTTGCCTGGACCCTCTCACAGTTCCTGCACGGTGAGCAGGGCGCGCTGATGGCCGCCTCCCAGCTGGTGACGGCGGTGCCCTGGATGGACGCCAAGTACTACGCGGCTACCCAGACGGTGGACGAAGCCCGCCACGTCGAGGTCTTCGACCGCTACCTGCGCGAGAAGCTGGAGTGGGAGTGGCCGATCAACACGAACCTGAAGGGCCTGCTCGACCTGATCCTGATCGACTCGCGCTGGGACGTGAAGTACCTGGGCATGCAGATCCTGGTGGAGGGGTTGGCAATGGCGGCCTTCGCCAACATGTACCAGATGTGCCAGGAGCCGCTGCTGAAGAGCCTGGTCTACAACGCGATGCGCGACGAGTCACGCCACGTGGCGTTCGGCGTGCTCTCGCTCCGGGGCTACTACACGGATATGGAGGCGAGCGAACTCCGCGACCGCGAGGACTTCTTGATCACGGCCTGCGAGCTGATGCGCGATCGGCTGGTAGGCGAAGACCTCGCCGAGGAGTTCGGGATGGATCGGGCCGAGGTCAGACAGGTCGTGCTCGAATCGCCGGTGATGGCGCAGTTTCGGCAGTTCCTCTTCATGCGCGTCGTCCCCAACGTGAAGCAGCTGGGCCTGCTGACACCGCGGGTGCGGAGCGCCTTCGAGAATCTCGAGATCATCCAGTTCGAAGACATCAACACCGACAACCTGGACAGGCAGATGGGCCTCACGGTGCCCTAGCGGGCCCTGTGCCTCCAGCAGCGCATTGAAGAGTTCGCGATCGCCAGGCATTTGCGGGAGAACTCATCGATCACCACCAGGATGCGGAGCTTCCGGCCATCGTGGGTCGCATCTTCGATGAAGTCGCAGGACAACAAGGGGTCCTTGTGCTGCGGTCTCAGGCGGAGACACGAGCCATCGCCCGGCCATAGACGTCGCCATTCGATCTGCTTCTTCGACACCTTCAGTCCCGCCTCCCGCCAGATCCGCTCAGGCGCTTGCGATTCACCCGCCACCCAATCCTCCTGACCGTCTCGTGACCGGCCGCGCGCAACACACAGCCCACTGCAACAAGCACGCTCGGCAGCAACCAGCCCAGTGCCTCGGCGAAACCCATGCGGGAGGGGGCGGCACCGCGAATGAGGGCCGGCCGGCGTAGCGCGCTACGTTCGCCGCTCGTGCGAGCCAGCGACAGGAGCATCGCCCTCGGCATCGCGGCGCTGGCAGGCCTCGTGTTGCTGACGCGGCTGGACCGGCCGATGCTGTGGCAGGACGAGGCACAGACGGCGCTGCTGGCGCGCTCGATCCTCGAGTTCGGCGTTCCGGTCGGATTCGATGGACTCAACTCCTACTCGCAGGAACTCGGCGTCGAGTACGGCGAGGACCGGATCTGGCGCTGGCACCCGTGGCTACCCTTCTATCTGGTCGCGGCAACGTTCGCCGTGTTCGAGGCCGACACCGCACCGGCGAGACTTCCTTTCGCGCTGTGCGGATTCGCCACGGTCCTGCTCGCCTGGGCGGCGGGGCGGGACCTGTTCCGCGACCGGCTCGGTGCAGTGGCCGGCGCCGTGTTGCTCTGCCTCTCGCTCTCGTTCGTGGTGCTCTCGCGCCAGAGCCGCTACTACGCGCTGGCGACCCTGCTCTCGCTCGCGGGACTCTGGATCGGCGCACGGCTGGACCGGAGCGGCTGGACGCGCACACTGGCTCTGGTCGCCGTGGCGAGCCTGCTCTTCCACACCCAGGCAGTCTACGCGGCCGCGCTGTTACTCACGATCCTCGTTCACGCGGCGCTTCTGAACCGCCGGGCGCTGCGCCCGGCACTGGCGGCGACCGCCGCCACCACGGTGTTCGCGCTGCCGTGGATCGTCTGGGTCGGGCTCGAGACGGGCGTGCCGGGAATCGCGCGTTTCCTCGACTGGCGAGACACCCCGCTGCAGTTGGCGCACTACGCGGAGATGCTCTTCGACCCGGTGCTCGCCAGCGGTGCGCTCCTCGCCGCACCCGTGGTGCTGGCCTTCGAACGCATGCGGAGGCGCGAGTCGCTCTTCGACGCCGAGTCGCGACGCCACGCGACCCTCCTCGTCCTGCACGTCGCCATCACGATCTTGCTGCTGGCGCTGCTGAGCCCCCTGCCCTACCTGCGCTATCTGGCGCCGGTGCTTCCGCCCCTCTTCATGTTGCTCGGACTCGCGATCGGCGGCCTTTTCCGGATCCGCCCGCTCGTCGCCGGCCTTGCCGTCGCCCTGGCGCTGGCTTTCGGTTCACTCGACGACCTGGTGCGCGAGCGCAGCGCGCCGGTCACCGGCCCCATCACCGGGATCGTTGCGTTCCTCGCCGACCGCGCCGAGACCGGCGATCGCGTCGCGATCGCGTACGGTGACCTGCCGGTCAAGTTCTACACGGGCCTGCGAGTCGTCGGTGGCCTGACCGGGGAGCCGCTCGACGAAGTGGGCTCTGCGCGCTGGCTGATTCCCCGGCGCCGCGTGCCGGCGGCGCGCAGCCGCGAGGTAAACGCCGCGCTGCGTGCCACCCTCGCCGAGGGGGGGTACCGCCGGCACGTGCTCGACGCGCCCGACCTCCCCTTCGAGAACCGGGAGGACCCGCGGGTCCGCCCGTTCCCCGCCCGCGGACCGCGTCCGCCCGTCGTCGTCTGGGAAAAGCTGCCGGAGGAGCCCCAGTGAACCGCCGCGCGGCACTGTTCGGCGTCGTGGCCGCAGTGGGGTTGGGCATCGCGCTTCGAGTCGCTGGACTCTGGAGCGATTTCTGGCTGGACGAAGTGTGGACGTGGCGCCTCGCCGCACGCGCCGGCTCGGTGCTCGATGTCTTCACCCGCATCCACCACTCGAACAACCACCACCTAAACACCCTGATCTTCTACTGGATTGGCGACACACCCGATTGGTGGCTCTACCGGCTTCCGGCTCTCGTTCTCGGCAGTGCCAGCGTGGCGCTCGCCGCCGCCGTGGCCTGGCGCCGCGGGCGTCTCGAGGCCGTGCTGGCGGCCTGGCTCACCGCCGGTTGCTTCGCGCTCATCCACTTCTCGTCCGAGGCCCGCGGCTCCGGCCCGACCGTGGCCTTTGCCCTGGCCAGCCTGTGGCTGCTGGAGCGCGACCTCGAGCGACCCCGCGCGTGGAGCGCCGTCGCCTTTGGCCTCTGCGCGGTGGCGGGCTTCCTCTTCCAGCTGGTGTTCTGCTTTTTCTGGGCCGGTGCCCTCGTCCAGTCCGGCTGGGTGCTCTGGGGGCGACGGCGTGCGGCGGGACCCTGGCTCGTCTCCATGCTGCGGCTCCACGGCGCACCGCTCCTCGTGTTCGCCGCCCTGTGGTTCGTGGATCTGCGCGAGTTCAGGGTGGGCGGGGGACCCTCGCCCGCGCCCGACTGGTTGGCGGCGCGCACGGTCGGGTTCGCACTGGGGCTCCCCGCCGCGCCGGAGTTCGGGCTTGCCTGGGCGCTGCTCGCCGCGTTGATCGTCGGTGCGGGATTGCGGCACCTGGCAAAGCGCGGCGATCCGGCCTGGATTGGCCTCGCCGTCACCATCATCGTCGCTCCCGCTCTCGTACTCGGCTGGCTGCGCCCCGACGTAGTCGCGGTGCGTTACTTCCTGATCGGAATCGTATTCAGCCTGCTGCTCGCCGCCCTGCTTCTGGCCGACGCGCTCCGCACCGGCGGTGCACGGCGTGTGTTGGCTGTCGGCGCGCTGGCGATCTTTGCGCTGGGAAACGGCGTGCACCTGGCGCGCTTCGGCGAACACGGACGCGGGGGGTACCGCGCCACGTTGCACACGCTGGCCGCCGAGACGCGCGGCCCGATCCTCGAGGTCGGGAGCGACCACGACTTCCGCGTGGGCAGCGTGCTGGGCTTCCACTCCCGCGAACTCCCCGCCGACAAACGCCTCGTCTACCTCCCCCAGCGCGTCTGGCCGCCCGAGGGTCCCGAGTGGATGATCCTGCACCGCCAGGAGCGTCCCGGACCGCCCGAGCCGTTCCTGGTGTCGCAGTCCGCGCGCTACGCCCTGGTCGCCGAATTCGATCACGCGGCCATCTCCGGCTACTACTGGATGCTCTACCGCAATACGGACCGCACGCGGAGCAGCCCTTGACGGCTCGGAGGGCACCAGCCCGGGCCCACTCGATCTTGCGGAAGATCGGAAGGGACCGGGTATCCCGCCACCCGTTGCCGACCGCATTGCGAAGACAATGCACCACGAGCAACTCGATATAGTTCCGTTCCACGGTCTTCCGGATCGTCGGCGCTTTGCAGGGAAGCGCCCGGAAGAGCAGCGCGGTCTCGCGCCCCACGATCAGTCCCTCGGAGGACGGAACTTTGGCCGACTCCCTGGCCGCAGATCGGAAGTTCAAGCTGCGTTTTTCTTGGGTCCGATAAGGAGGGGACCCGCGAGTGGTTCGGGAGCCGCCCGGCTCCCCGTCTGATGCCCAGGCTATGCTATCTCATTCATTCAGCTGATCTGCAGTGTGGTTAAATTTTCACCAACCTGTGGTTCTGTAGAATAGAGCGATGGCCACGTCCAACCTCAATACCGTTTCCGTTGACGACTCGGAGCTCGCGAACCGTGTCCAGGCCTTCGTCGAGACCGACGGCTACGCCGTGATTGGCGGAGTTTTGGACGAAGAGACCTGCGCGCTCTTCGTCAAAGAGATCGATCGGATCGAGCGAGACGAGAAGGTCGAGTTCGGCAATAACGAGTTCGAGGGATTCCGGACACGGAGAATTTTCAACTTGATTGCCCGCTCCCCGCAGTTCGGAGAACTCGCGATCAACGAGCCGGTGCTTTCCACCATCGAGGCCATCCTCGGAGAAGGTTTCCTGCTCTCGGGGACGACCTCCATGCACATCAGTCCAGGAGAGACGGCCCAACTTCTACACGCCGACGATGGCATGGTGACTTTGCCCCGACCGCATCCTGTAACGATGGTGCAGACTTTGTGGGCACTCGGCCCCTTCACCAAAGAAAACGGTGCGACGCGAGTGATTCCCGGCTCCCACAAACGGCCGACGATCGTTCCCGAGGTGGGCGATGAGAGCGATGCCATCGCGGCCGAGGCCCCGATCGGAAGTGTGATCGTACTCAACGCCTCGACCTGGCACGGTGGTGGACCCAATTCGACCGAAGATGTCGAACGCTACGGCCTTTCGGTTCAGTACGTAGCCGGCTGGTGCCGCCAACAACAGAACCTGATGCTGGGCACACCGCATGAGGTGGCGGCCGCCTATCCCCGAAGGCTTCAAGAGCTCATCGGTTACTCGATCTATCGCAACGTGATGGGGCACATCAACCGCCAGCACCCCCTCACGCTGCTCGGTCAGGATGTCGAACCCAACATGGTGTGGGAAAAGTTGAAATGGTAGGACTGCCTGGGTCGAACGCGTGGGGCGCGCGTGCTTCGGCGACGTGGGCACCGCGGAGGATCCCTGGTGGCGGCTCTTGCGGGCCCGCGCGCACTCCAGCGCTTGGGCCAGCTTCCGTCTCACCCTCGAGCGGGGCACCCCTTTCCGCATCGACGTGAGCTTCTCGAACGAAGGCGTCGAAGTGACCGCTGGCTTCGGCCCGAGCTTCTGAAAGCATCCCCGGAGCCCAACACCTGACACCCAGGAGCGCCCCGGGTTTCACCCGAGCACGCCGAGTTCGCAGAGGCGGAAAAAACAGCGCATGCAGGCTCGGGCATCGGCGAGGGCGCTGTGAGCGTCGGCGACCGGCTCCTCGAAGAGCCGTTCGTGGAGCTCTTCCAGGGTGGGCCACTTGTTGCCGTACTGGCCGGGGATTGCGCAGAAATCCGTGGCTTGCTTCATCGTGCAGACGAGCGATGGATCCACCGATCCCGTGGCGATGCCCGCACGGATGAGCTCGGCCTGGATCACGCTCCGGTCGAAATCGAGATTGTGGGCGACGACTGTTCGCGCTCGGCCAAGCGCGGCTGAGAACTGCTCGAGCACATTCGCCACGTCGACGCCTTCGGCCAGCGCCCTTTCAGTCGTGATCCCATGCACGCGTGCGGCCTCGTTGGGGATGCTCCAACCGTCGGGTTTGACGATGCACTCGCGTTCGTCTTCGATGACCCCATCCGGTTTGCACAGGATCCAGCCGACCTGAACGGCGTGCGGCCAGTTGTCGACATCCGAAGGCGGAGCCTTCCAGCTCTTGGGAAGCCCGGAAGTCTCTGTGTCGAAGAACAGGTACATGCCCCCCCCTCGCTGCCAACTGGGAGCATGCCCCCGGATGGTGCGCGCTGTCCAGACCGGAGGCGGACAGGTTCACATCGCCGCGGAGGCGGACAGGTCGCATCGCCGCGGCATTCCGACTCGCTATGACAAAAAAATGGTTGCCGAAGCCGAAGCCTCGAGAGCCGCAGTCTGGCCCGGCCTTACGGGTTCGCGCGTCGCCCCGAATCTGGAGATCTGGGCGCTTGGACCGGCTTCCGGCCGAACCGTCGCTTGCGTCCCCGGCGCGTGCGCTCCGTGGAGCCGTTCGAGTTCCGTGCGGATCGCTCCGAGCGTTGGCTCGGGCGGCCACCAGGCTTCGATCGATCGGTGCGGAGATTCTTGGCGAGCGCCCCGCATTCGAAGCCCGGCGTCTGCACGCGCGGGATCGGAGCACCGAGCATCCGCTCGGTGTCGCGCACCCAGCCCCGGTCGGCCTGGGTGACGAAGGTGCAGGCCTTGCCGCTCTCGTCCGAACGGCCGGTGCGCCCGATGCGGTGGGTGTAGGTCTCGGGCGTGCTCGGCGGGTCGAAGTTGATCACGTAGTCGATCCCGGCCACATCCAGGCCGCGTGCGGCGATGTCCGTGGCGACCAGAATGTCGAAGCGCCCCTCGCGAAAGCCGTTCATCGCGCGGTCACGCTGCGCCTGCGACATGTTGCCCTGCAGCGCGACGGCCCGGAAGCCCTGCTTCGAGAGCTGGAGCGCCATGCGCTTGGCCCGATGCTTGGTGCGCGTGAAGACGATCGCGCTGCCGCAATCGTCCTCGGCGAGGACGCGGTCGAGCAGCTCCTTCTTGCGCCCCTCCGGCACCGGGTAGAGCGCGTGCTCGATGCGTTCGGCCGGTGCCGAGGGTGCCAGCTCCACCACGTGCGGGTCGCGGAGCACCTTGCGCGCCAGGGTCCGGATCTCTCTTGGCATCGTGGCCGAGAAGAGCAGGTTCTGCCGATCTTTCGGCAGGGCCGCGAGGATGCGTTTTATGTCGGGCAGAAACCCCATGTCGAACATGTGGTCCGCCTCGTCGAGCACCAGGGTCTCGACCTCGGAGAGATCCAGCTGCCGGCGCTGCATCAGATCGAGCAGGCGCCCCGGGCAACCGACCACGATCTCGGGCCGGTGGCGCAGCGCCCGGATCTGGTTTCCGATGGAGACACCGCCGAAGACCGTCAGCGTCTTGATCTTCGTGTTGCGTGCGAGGCTGCGGATCTCGGCATCGATCTGCATGGCGAGTTCCCGGGTGGGCGCAACGATCAGTGCGAGCGGGCCCGGGCCGGGCTCCTCTATCAGCCGCTGGAGGATCGGCAGGGCAAATGCCGCCGTCTTGCCGGTGCCAGTCTGGGCGAGGCCCATGACGTCTCGTCCTTCGAGACATGCGGGAATCGTTTCGGCCTGGATCGGCCGGGGTGTCGTGAAACGCGCGGCCGCAATGGCCCGCGTGAGATTGGAGTCGAGGCGGAAGCGGTCGAAGCCGTTCTCCGCCGGAGTGTGCGCGTGTGCGCTGGTCAATTCGGTTCTCCGCCGTGCACATGCACCCATTCGGTGCAGCACGGCTCTTGGTTCTGACCCAGACAACAGGAAAGGGAAAGATCGGTGTGAGCGGCACGACCTCGATCAGAGGGCGAGAGGTCCTGTTGTTTGCCGCATCGGTTCGCCGCGACTCATTCAGCGGCGGGGCTCATGCCCTGATGGTGGGTGAATAGCCTGTCTCACCCGAAAGCGCCACTCGCCGCGCCAACCAAGGCCGCGAGTCGCGATCGATGCCCGCTCATCGGATCGTCGCGCCCGGAGCTTGAACGACTTCGCCGAGCCAGCCGGCGGGAAAATGAGGCGCGGCGCACCTCCATTGGGCTGCGGCGCGGGTCAGGGTTCCAGATCCGCTCCAGGACCTGCAGGGAAGCCTGCTCGTATTCGACGTAGAGCCCGTAGGTCTTGGAGTCGCCGAGGAACCGCACGCGATGCGCACCTTCCGTTCCGGAGATCGAGGCGCGGGGCCTTGTCGACCAGGCTGCTCACGTTGTCGAAGTCGTCTTAATTCGGGAAGGACGTCGCCTCGTAGAAGTCCTTGATGTGAAGCGTGACGTCCTCGCTAGCGAGCATAGGAAGTTCAAGCTGCGTTTTCGCTGGGTACGATCAGTAGCGATTCTGTCCAATAGAGGCGGGCGAGGGATCCGGCTCCGGTGCGGGGCGATTTCAACGGGTCGGCGGCGCTGGCGGTGGACTCGGCGGCGCCGATGCCGGGGAGCGGCCAGACTGCGGCTGCAGTCGTGTCCGAGGTCTCGTGGCTAGCCGATGACCCGCCAGAACCCGTGCGGTCCTTCGGGGACGCTCCTATCCGGGGATCCGGACGCGGGAGAGGAACGAGCACGCAATCGTCGTTCCGAGGTACCGGCCCCTGGGTCAGCTCGTCGTTCCGAGGTACCGGCCCCTGGGTCAGCTCGTCGTTCCGAGGTACCGGCCCCTGGGTCAGCTCGTCGTTCCGAGGGACAGCTGCTAGGCGGACAGAAAGAATAGACCTTCTAAAATAAAGGGGGGGGGGAGAAGGCCGGGCCCCAAGACGGATCCAATACGATGTGGCAGTCTCTCCTGGATTTCCAATCGGAGGCTCTCATGCGTCGACTCCTGCTTGCCTTGGCTCTCTTTTTCAGTTTCGTCTCTATCGGAGCCGCGGAGACGGTCACCTATGTCCTCCAAACCCCGGGCGTGGTCTGAGGAAAAACCGCCGCGACGGCCCGTGCGGCCGTCGAGAAGATCGAGTATGTCGATGCCGTACAGACCGACATGAACGACCACACGCTGACAGTCACCTTCGACGATGCCCACCTCGCGGTTGATAATGTCGCGAATGCGCTCGGAGAGGCGGGCTACACCGTGCCCTCCTACACCCAAGACGGGAACTGACCGCCCGCCAGCGCTGCCAACCCGTTGTAATCACCCCACGAGCATAGGAAGTTCAAGCTGTATTTTCGCTGGGTCCGAGTAGCAGACATTCTGTCCAATAGGGACCGCGGGAGGGGATCTGGCCCCAATATGAGAGTTTGTACGATGTACAATTCTCTAAATCCACGGATGGCCGTACGCGCTCGACCGGCGCCCCCGGTCGCAGAGAAAGGCTGACGCACTCGATGGACTACGAACAGCACAATCCGATTCCCGTACCCGAAGCCGGTGATCACAAGGCCGTCAAGGCGACAACCGAGACGATCTTCGACTGGGAATACGCTCTGGCGCAGAAGAACCTGCTCAGCCTCTACGAAAAGGGGAAAAATGCAACCTGGAACGCTTCCGATGTGGACTGGTCCTCCTATCTCAGCCTCGAGGAACGTGTTGCCAAGCGGCTGAACGCCGACGACCCGACCCTGAACGATACGCTGAACCCGCCTCGCAACCTGAACCTGGACGAAAGGCTCGAACTCGGCCAGAACCTGAACGCCTTTCTTCTCTCCCAGTTTCTGCACGGGGAGCAGGGTGCATTGATCGCCACAGCCAAGATCGTGCAGACCGTGCCCTCTGCAGAGGCCAAGTTCTATGCCGCCAATCAGGTGGCCGACGAAGCCCGCCACGTAGAGGTCTACCACCGTTATCTCACCGAGAAGCTCGGGACCTCTTTCGAGATCAACAAGAGCCTCGAGCAGCTGCTCGACGCCATCGTGCAGGACCCTCGTTGGGACATGACATGCCTGGGCATGCAGGTCATGGTGGAGGGGCTCGCGCTGGCTGCCTTCGGAATGATGAAGTTCCTGATGCCGGACGAACCTCTGATCATCGACCTCACCGACCGGGTCATCGGCGACGAGGCGCGGCACGTGGCCTTCGGTGTGCTCTCCCTCGAGAAGCTCTACCCCGGCCAGCTGACACCGGCTGAGCTGCGCGAGCGCGAGGAGTTCGTGATCGGCGCCACGGAGTTGCTGCGCGATCGTCTGGAACTCACCCAAGTCTTCGAGCGACTGGGCTGGGATGTCGACGAATGGACCCAATGGGCCGACCAGACACCCTTCATGCGAGGATTCCGACAGATGACCTTCTCGAAAGTCGTGCCCAACCTGAAGCGCCTCGGGTTGTTGTCTCCGCGCGTGCGCGACGCCTACCAGAAGCTGGGCATCCTCAAGTACGAGATGATGGCGGATTCTGTCGAAGAGCCCGCACCGCCCACACCCGAAGAGTTGGCGCGGTATCTGGCGGAACAGATCGCGGGCGGAGCCCCAGAGACTACAACTCACAGCGGTTAGGCGGGCGGATCGGGCAAGCTCGCAGGGGCCTCGCTGAGCGAGAAGAAGAACCGCACAGACAGGAAGTTCAAGCTGCGTCTTCCCTGGGTCCGATGAGTAGGCGTTCTCATCAAAATCCGTTGCAGCGCCTGGTCAGGCAGTGGTGACGACAGGACCATCTGGTACACCAATGAGTCCTGCGAAAGGAGCAGGCAGAAAGCGTCCAATCCAACCGGCAGTAGGCCGGCCGCGATCGCGGCGACCGTGTGCCGGCTAGGCTCCCAGCGAAGCTCGAGCAGGCGCCGCCCTTGGAGGACACGCGAATGGAGACCGGGTCCATGGTTCCCGCACGACCTGACCGATTGGTCTGGATCCCCCCGCAAGCGGAAGCCGCGGGTCCATTCAACGAGCACCGCCAAGCACTGGAAGACGTCGCCTGCAGCACTCTCCACACCCCGTCCTACAGCGCAAAACGCCGCCACATTTACCGCGTGCAGCACCCGGAACTCGGCCCCCTGGGGGTCAAGGAGATCCGCAACCCTGCCTGGCTCAGACAATTGTGGTTTCGTCACGTCCGCGAACACCGCGGCATCAGGGAGTTCCGGGTGGGCTCCCAGTTCCAAGCCCGCGGCGGCGAGACCCCCAGCCTCTTGGGGGCCGCCCTGGAGCAGGGACCGCTCACCCTCCGGCGGATCTTCATCTTCATGCGCTGGCAGGACAGCGCCCTAACGCTGAGCCGCCATCTCGCCGAAACCCCCGAGGCGGTGCGGCCGGCGGTCCTGGACGCGGTCGCCGAGAGCCTGACCGCCGCGGCCCGGCTAGGCCTCGTCCACGGTCGCCACAGCTGCGAGAACATCCTCGCCGTCAAGCAGCAAGACGGCACCGTCTCCTACCAGGCCATCGACTTCGCCTACTCACGGATGTCACCGGACTTCGATGCTGAGGGCTTCGCGAGCGACGCGAGCCGCGTCGCCTTTCGTCTCACCGTCGAAGATGACGCGAACTTCGACCTCGCGAGGGCTCTCCTGTCCGCCGTGGCGAGGACCGCGTGGTCCGGTACCGCCAGCGCTCGCTGGGAAGAGACCATGGTCGCGCATTTCCACGCGGCATGCCGCGAGTACGGATACGGCGACGATCATTCGAACGGGGACGCGCTCAGGAACCCGGGTGGACATGCGCAGCGGTGAACTGGGCCCGTGAAGCGGTGCACCGCCCGTTGTAGAATGTGGCCGTCCCTTGACCGATCGCATGGCTGAGCCACCGAGACCGCGTCCGCTCGTTCCAACACATGGCTCTTCTCGCGACGGAGTTGACTCATTCCGGAGACACGACCTCCACACTTCACCCGTACTGCGGCCCGACCCCCTCGCCCGCCTCTATTGGACGGAATCTCCACTTATTATTGGACAGAATCTCCACTTATCGGACCCAGGGAAAACGCAGCTTGAACTTCCTATACTCAACGTCGCTGGCAAGGCCTACTGGACCCAGGAAGGTGCAAGCGTCGGGTGTCTGGCGGGCAGACCTCGCCGGATAGAATCCCGAGCAACTTCACGAGGGCTGCGATGCGTTCGGCCACGCCGAAATTGCGTTGGATCTTCAGGCGGGAAGGTCTACTGGGCCGACACCAACTGCGGCCAAACCCAACGGGGTAACATGGACGATACGCGAGACCCGAAAACCTTCCTCGAGTCCGACAGCGGCTTCAATCCGCGGGGCTTCACCATGGCCTGCATCTCCGCGCCCTCGCCTGTACCCTGGTTGCACTGGGAAGCCTGGCCCTACTGCAGACAGAGCGAGTTCGCTCCCCTTGACCCTTTGCCACCGAACAGCCGAGAGTGAGAACCGAGACGCTTTTACCGCAGTCGACAGATTCCCCCGAAGAGCCACTCCTTTGCGCCTCCGCTAACGCCTGAATCGCAACGCGAATACCCCTCAAGTACACTCCACTCATCGTAGAGCAGCGAGACTCCAAAACATGGCCTCCCATACGACGCCCCAAGCACCGAAGCGGAAACTGGCCGCGTTCACGACATTCAGCGAACAGGGCTACGAAACCTACGGTCGCAAAATGCTCGAAGCCTTCGATCGGCATTGGCCTGCAGACATCCCCCTTCGTGTCTATTACGAGGGAAGCGAGCCGGAGATCCAGAGCTCGCGCATCGAGTACGTCGACCTCCATGCCAGCTCTCCTGGCCTCGTCGACTTCAAGAAACGCCACAGCGGTAACGCTGCCGCCCACGGCCAAGACGATCGCGGCCCCCTTCCCTTCAGCGCCCGTGGAATGCTCGGCAACCTGGTCGCTTTGGTCGAACCCCTACTGGGGAAAGATCGCCAGGCGGGCCGCGCCCTCGAGAGCAGTCGGAAACGCCGTGGCATCGGCTACCGCTGGGACGCCGTACGCTTCGCACACAAAACCTATTGTATTTTTGATGCTACCGAGAGCCTTCCTGCCGACGCAGTTTTTTGGATCGACGCGGACACCCTGACCTTTCTCGATATTCCGAGAGCCTTCATTGAAAGCACCCTTCCCCCAGAAGCCATGCTCAGTTTTATCGGACGACGCTATCGAACAAGCGAATGCGGCTACGTCGGATACAACCTCCAGCATCCGCGCATTCGCGACTTCCTCGCGATCTGGCGGGAACTCTACGACTCAGATTCACTTTTCGAATTAGACGAGTGGCACGACTCCTGGGTATTCGACTGGGTGCGCGGGCAATTCAAAAAAGATGACATTCTCACACACAACCTCTCGGGCAGCCTCGGTTGGCGTTCGGTTCACCACCCTTTCGTAAACGGACCACTCGGAGCGTACATGGACCACATGAAAGGCGAACGCAAACAGTACGGCCGCAGCCTGGCTTCCGACCTCATGACTCAAAGGGACGAATCCTACTGGCAGTCACCGAAAGACGAGGCCTGAGACGCTCCGTGCCCTCTCGAACCCGTATTCGTCAGTACAGCAATACTTCCTTGCTGAGACGGATTCGCTTCCAGTTGACGCGGCTCGGTGGCACGCGACTGCAAAAATCCCAACG